>ERZ795044.252-NODE-252-length-48583-cov-8.339886_pt1 | contig 48583 bp, 41 predicted proteins | sample MGYA00375128_ERZ795044 | MGnify/ENA primary metagenome ERZ795044 (study PRJEB30173, sample SAMN05720213) | anaerobic digester metagenome | isolation source: active sludge of municipal wastewater-treating anaerobic digesters | place: USA | collected 2014-12-22 ...
AAGGATCGCGAGTACGCTCATACGATCCTTCTTCAGCTCCACGGTTAACGCGCTGCGGGGATCCTTCCGATAGTATCTTTCAAAATCAAGTCTAGGTTGTTTCTAAAGAATGCTTCGTACTGCTCTGGCGTTGCGCCATTACGACCCCTCAACACGAGAACCCGCTGACCTCCTCGCTGAGGTTCGCGGGTTACTCCCCAATAGAAGCCCATTGTAGTTCCCGATTTATGCCCATCTGGAGAGCCGCCAGCTCCTCCATCAATCCAAAGCTGTCCTTTTAGAACACCCCCACGACCGTAAGCGATAAACCCTGCTGGAGGGCCTGGCTGAACGTCGACGGGGTTTCCTTTTGTATCCGGATCGGTCACAATCATGACAACGTTCTTACCTAGTAATCTTGGCTTCATACTAGCGGCTTGTCGAGGTAGTTGGTCTTTTGTTACCTGGAAAATCTCTTCGCGTAGGAAGCTTCCAGATACGGTCTTCTTGTAGGCGCCATCCCAGGAATCATCTTCTACTGCACCGCGCTTAGCTCGTCGAAGCCCAACCTCTCCAGGTTTTCCAGTTCGCAAGGTTATAGGACTTCCTGGCAACATATGCTCCGGGGCATGCTGTTGGAAGTTCGCAGACATCCCTACCTCTTCTTCGAGGCTGTTAAAGAAGTCTGAAAGGCCATCGGGGTCTTTTTCATCCTTCATCTTTTGAAGAAGAGCTGAGTAGTCCTTACTCTCTAGGAATCGCTTTGAGTCTTCCATAAATCTACCTATTCCTTTTTCTGCGATACGCGTAACTAATTCATCTCCTAGAACTGGCCCCAGGTAATGAACCTCTCGTTTGTTCAGATCAAAGCCTTTAAGAAGTTCGGCTCCAGCTTTTCCAGATTCGATATCATCAAAGGAGGTGATGTCGTTTTGCTCTCGGGTCGGTCCGCCGTTCTTCCAATACATCTTACCAATTCCCTCGCGTAAGGGCTGGTGAATTTCTACGGTATCAAGGATTTCAAAAGCTTGACCAATTGCATCTTCTACAGTATTTGCATTTAGGTCTTCATTCTGAACTAGGAGAGCAATGATGTCCTCTTCCGTTAGCTCGGGAGAGAAGACGTAGTATGTCTCAGCAGTGACTCCGTAATCAGATATCATATAGCGCCAATCGAAGAACTTGGCAGCCTGTTCAGCTATAACCCGATATGCTCGTCGTCGGCTAATTTGCTTTTCTTCTTTATCTGCAGCAAACACTATAGCGCTAATTTGGGATCGCTCGGCCTCTTCTACCACCGCTTTCATAACAGTAGCTAGAATGCGATACATTGTACGAGTACCTACATCTCGTCGATGATAGTCAATATCTCCTAACGTTCCACCATACACTCCGAAGCTCACGGACATTACTAGCTTACCTTCAACTTCGGATATGCTATCTTCGCCGCCCGGGCCAGGAGCATAGATTTCGTCTATTGTTAGATAAATGACATAATCCGTACCATCCTCAATTTCGAAATGAAGATCACGATATTCTTCGTGATCATATTCTCCGATAGAGATTGGGTACGCATGATCTAGGTTCACACCTTCATACAGTTGCATGTTACCATCCTAGAGCTAAGCGTCTATTTGCTAGCTCCACTACTGTCTCGAGCATCTCTGTAGGGAGCTTTTCGTCGGAGTAGGTACAATTGAATTTAGACCATACCACAGATTCCGCTCCGAAGGTACCAAGAGGCTCTTTCACTTGGAACACCATAATGATAGGTGATGCGATATCTGGAGCGTGTACCCCGTCTAGCATGTCCTGTTCATTCTGTAATCTGTAATCTAGATTATTACTGTAATCTGGCTCTGGCTGATCTCGTAGAATACGGAAAATCAAATCGTCCATATAGATATTGTTATTATGAGGAACCATAATCTGAAACGGAAAAAGTTCTGTAACAGCTGGTAGCGTATCAATTCGTAGCCCACCCGGACCCTTATGAAGGCGACGGTACGGTACATCTTGAAGGATTGGGAATACTACAGATACTACATCTGCAGCTTCAACTACACGAGTCTCAATATCTCCCTCTTTAGTTCTCTTATAGTGAACTCGGATGCAATCTGCAGCCGAACCAGTTAGAGAGATACTATTATCTGTTAGCTTTCGTCGAAGGCGATCGTGAAACGCGCCCAGCCGTGATTGAAAAGTCCTTACCATAATCTAGTTAGTGCGAAATAAGTGGAGAGGCTCGTATATTACGCTTATGGAGAAATCTGTCAACCTTACTCGAGATGAGCAGTTAGCTCTTGAAATGCTAAAAGCGACTGGGGAGATTCAAAAAATAGCTCGGCGGGATGGAACCATTAACCTAGCCGATATCGGGAATTACTTTCAAGAATTAACCCGACATTTGGAGTTCTCTCAAAAACGCCGGAGAGGAGATTATATTGATGTAATACCAGTACCTCAGCAAGAAGAAGTAGCATAAGGAGAATAACATGCAGTGGAGTATTACTCGACGGCCCCAGAAGCTTTCAGAGCTGTACGGCCTCACAAACATCAAAACATATTTCTATGAGAAAGCAAAGACGAAGGAGTGGCCGAAGTCTATCCTTCTTCGCGGACAGTTCGGTAACGGCAAGACCACTGCAGCTCAGGTTGTAGCGCAGATGATGGTTTGTCAGAATCCGGCAAAAAACGGCGATCCATGTGGTGAGTGTCCTGAGTGTCGCTCTATCATCGAGGGTCGCTTTGACTCTGCCGTTCAGATGCTCGATGGAGGTCAGGCTGGTAAGTCTGATGTTATCGACATCGTATCTGACTTCGCATACGGTACCTCGTTCTATCCGAGACGCGTTATGATTATCGAAGAGGTTCAGGAGCTATCTACAGCTGCTAAGAACTCTCTTCTCAAGATTCTCGAGAATCCTCGTGACAAGATTCACTTCATTCTTCTCTCGATGGAGAACGGCGGCGCGTCTGGTCTCGCTTCTCGCTGCGTACCGTTTAATTTCAAAAAGATTCCGGTTAAGGAGCTTATGCTCTTCCTCAAGCAGACCCTCGAAGCAGAGGAGCTCTGGAAGGACGAGAACATTCCAGACGAGTTTAAGACTCGCGGATTGGCTACTATCGCTCAGGTTGCTCAGGGTAGCATTCGTCAGGCTCTTCAGCTTCTCGAGACTTGCGTCATTGGCAAGTACTTCACAGCTCAGGAGATCGTTGACAACCTCGGCATTGCCGATGAATCGATGGTAATCGATGTCTTGCTCGACCTCATGGATGCAGACCCGAATGTCTGGATCAAGCTCGACAAGTTTGAGCCATTCGACTTCTTCGCTCTCGGCTTTAAGATTGTAGCTGATACAGCAATCTATCGGTCATGTGGTCACCTTGCTAATGAGGGTAACCAGTTCTTTGTACATAATACTAAAATGCTTGCAAGTAAATCTGCATTCCCTGCTCTTCTAGCAGCATTTGAAGAGCTTGCTCCGAACAGTAAGCCATTCCTTCGTAAGAGTGAGATGTATGTATCTCTCTTGAAGGCGTTCGAGTCCGCCAAAGCGGGAGGGACTCGACTTTCTGAAGGAGCAGTAGCAGCGAAGCAGTTTATCGCTACAGTAGGTGGCGGCACGACTACTCCAGTATCCCCAGATACACCAAATAATTGCACTGATGCAATTCCTACTCGTTCTGTTCCTGTAAGGACCAGAGGCTAATATGCCACGTATTGACGTCGATGCGCTTCGGCGCGAACAGCAAGCTGATGAAAATCTAGAGAAGAGCTTCAACTCTAATCCAATCAAAAAGGCTATCCAGGAACTCTTTCATAATGAATTTTCTGGAGCCAGCTATCGCAAGCTAGGCGGAATCGCTGCTGTGAGAGAGATTGCACTCAATAAGCTCAAAGAAGCTGGGCAGAAGCCCGGCCCGTATTCCTCTGCGTTGGCCAATCTTTCCGCTAAGGTAAAGAAGGCCAGGACGTATGAAGACATCTTGATGGCTCTGAATGAATATCTCTTTAGTTGAGGATTAGATGGAAATAAGCAGCGAACGTTTCGTAATCAATACGTTATCAGACGATGCTTTCGTTCTGGTAAACAAACGGCTGCTGAGGCACTTAAAGGGAGACGGCTCTGCGGCCGTCTTTCTTGGTGAATTGATCTCAGCATACAAGTATCATCTCAATAACCAGAGCTTGGATGTAGATGGTACCTTTCCTTGTCCTATCAAACGATTCGAAATCTCTATCGGACTTTCTGAATACAAGCAGCATCGTATCCTTGAAAAGTTTATGATGGATGGAATCTGTAAGGTCATGCTTAAGGGATTCCCTGCCACGAAGTACGTTCTCTTAGACTTCGATGCACTTGCTCGTATCCTTTCAGTCGATGACCTCCGATACAAGAAGGTCGAACAGCAGCAGTTCTATAACGAGATCAATAACTCGTACAACATGGCTCTTTCTAAGGATCCGTCACCCGATGGTCCCGAGCTCGCTGGACTTCGTGAGCACTGCCTCGATAATATGGGTGCTCCTCTGCGTGGCTCTATCCAGCTCATCTCCGAACGGTATATCGCTAATGATCTAATGGTCAACTGGTCGGGCGAAACTATCGGAAAGATTAAAGGCTGGGTTAGTAAGAGAGCGATGGGTAAGCCATTTGACTTTACCATCGTAACGCGCACGCTCGATACTATGAAGATTCCTGAGGAACAAACGTTCAACGATTTCATTAACACGTTTATATTAAACGCTCGAGCAACACAAGACGTGCATTACAATTCTCAGGTTCATGATTACAAAGCGCTACTGAGTAGCAATAAGGAGCACTAATGGCACAATCGTCTCTACTTTCAGCATTAGCTAAACTTAAAAAGACGCATTCAGATGCGATTAAAGATGTAGATACTGCAGGTATCATTCAAAGGATCTATCTAAGCAGTCCTCAGCTGAACTATCTTTTCGGAGGAGGATTCCCTCTAGGAAGAATTATTAACCTTCATGGTCCGGAGTCCGGAGGTAAGTCTACATTAGCGACATACATCGCTGGTGAGCTTCAGCGCCTCCGACCAACCAAGAAGGCTGTAGCTTATCTAGACTTTGAGCGAACGTTTGAAAAGACGTTTGCAGAAAAGCTAGGACTCAATACCGATACTGATCGGTTTGTTCTCATTCGACCTGAGAACGGAGAAGAGGGCTTCACAATTCTAGAGGAACTTGTTCGTACCGGAGAGATCGGTCTCGTCATTCTTGACAGCGATGCTACGATGCCTTCGAAGAATCAGATCGTCGATGAGTATGGAAAGGCTGACTTCGGCGCAGGTGCAAAGCTTATGGCTTCCGCCCTTCGCAAGTTCAACCCGATTCTCGATAAATTCCAAGCGTCGATGTTCGTCATTTCTCAGGAGCGTGATAACACAGCTGCTGCTGGAGGCTACGGACCGGACTTTAAGGCAACGGGTGGTAAGGCTATCAAGTTCTACGCATCCAATCGCAGTCGAGTTCAGCGCATTGACTACATCAAGGATAAGGGCATCGTTACTGGTATTCAGATGCGTGTTAAGAATGAGAAGAATAAGGCAGGTATTCCCTTCCGCGAGGCGATGCTTTCTCTTAGCTTCGAAACTGGATTCAATACTCAGAACGAGTATATGGACTTCATCATCTCTCTCGGCATTTGCGAGCAGAGGGGTGCATGGTTCTATATGCCCCAGTACGGTCTAGAGAAGGCCAACGGACGAGATGCTGTTCAGGATTGGCTTAATCACCATCCTGAAGAGTATGAAAAGATTAAGCTCGAAGTCAACGATAGACTTTGTGGCAAGATCGCAATTGACGAAAACAACGAGGTTGTCGAAGATTCTGAATTCGACGAACCGCCAGAGATTGAAGTGCCTATAGAGGCATAAAAAAGAGCGCCGAAAGGCGCTCTTTTCTTTTAAGTAATATTATTAAGTCTATCAATAGATGCTTTCACGTCCGGTGAGGCCATCCACGTAGTTCCAATCTCTATTCTTTCCGTGCTGTCTGCAACCGGGTTATTAGCAATAATGCCTGTCGTTGCCACGTATCTATCAATAAACTCATCAGATTTTGCTAATACTAGCTTCAAGTCCATTTGATAGTTTTTATTTTCTGGCCACTTACGTTCAGGTATCTTAATTTCCCACCAGTCCTCCAACTCTCGGGAGTAACAAACTTTCTCTAATTGTGTAAGATTTGGGTTCATCATAATCTTTTGTAACTTGGTTCCATCGATAGTTGTTACTACGTTCTTAATGATCTTAGGAGCTGATCCTTTCTTGAATGAGATATACCAAGCGGGAGGAACGATTCCCGGTATCTCTAAGGTCTCTCTGCTGTAGAGCTTGTAGGTACCTGCCGGTGGACGTATGATCTCTCCCTTATCGTCGTAGTCTACCTTAACGTATACAATGCGAATCTTTTCGGTAGGCAAGGTACTTGCAGTGGCTCGATCCATCAGTGAGATGTTTGTAACCTTATGCCGAACATCTAATCTAGCCTCAAATAGAGCTGCTAACGGGTCTGGAGTTCCTGTGATAGAATCTTCCATCTGAGCTAGAGCAATTTCAGCTTGTGCAACTCTCATTAACGTGCCGTCTTCGCGATTGATTCGCTTCTTAAGAATCAATAATCTCTGTTCATATAGAATATCCATATACGCACGCATTGCCTCTAGAATTTTAGAGTTGGCTGCGATACCCACTACGCTTGAATAGTAAATCTTAAGATTATATACATCTCCCCTACGATAGACGCCCCGATTTGCTCGGATTGCCTGAACTGCCGTTGTTAGATTTTGTAAAGACGTCTTAGCAGTTTTAAGATACGCTAAAAGAACTTTACGATTCTTATCCGTAAAAACAGAAACTGCTTTTTGAATCTCTGGCTTAGCTTTTGTTTGATCATCAAACTGGTCTACGATGCTTGTCATAACATCATTTGAAGCCGAAGAGACTACATCAGATAAATCCTGTATTGCTGCACTCATCGGTGTTAAAATATTTGCAAGAGAGTCAAGCGCACGATGCATAGGAGTTCGAATAAAGCTTTTACCGTTCGAAGTCCAAAGATTTGTAAGGAAAGCCTTTGCAATAGCTGTGCCGGTAGCTTGATCGATACCTACGGACGGCCAATTATCTGTAACTACGCTAGCCGTACTAGTCAATGAACGAGCACCAAAACTAAAATACATGCCCTTAAACGCAACCGGTCTATTCGCAAAGTACTGCATAGGTAGAGCAGGTGATGCTGATGTTAATGTATTAGAATTGTTATCAATATGGAAAGCTGTCGCTTTAGTCATATCGATTTGATAAACCCACTTTGTGGTAGCGTACGGTACCGTCCACGACCACCAGAGGAATCTATATATTCTATACGCTGTTGTAGCAACCTTTACCTTCTGTATTGGAGCGCATATTACAATCTTCTTATCGGCGGAGACAATGATAACAGGCTTGGAAATGTGCGGTCCGCCGAGTAGTGTATTATCAAAAGTGCTAGTCGCTATACCTGATACGGAATCTATCTGTAAGAAAGTATTAGGTTTGATAGTTTCAACAGTATCCTGCCAGCCCCAAGACTGAATTGGAACTTCCTCAGCATCCTCACCTCTACCTCTTCGAACAGTCCGCCCATTGTATCCGTAGACTCTCTTAGACACAGTACGCTGTAGAGACGAAGGAGCTCTGAGAACTCCCGTAATGTTAGGATACTGCCCGGTCGTCGTGCTCGTCGTACTCGTTGGAACCGTTACTGTTTCTGTCGTAGTGTACGAAGAATCTCCGTCATTCCATCGGCCACGTCTCGGTGTACCTGGATGGTATACAGTTCGTTGCTGCTGGGTATAGGTAACAACTGTATATGTAGAAGTCCATCCAGATAGCAGAGCTTGAATACCTGCCATAGGGTTTCCATATGGGTATGCGCTATTGATCGGACCATCTTCCGGGTAAGGTGAAAGCTTTGGAGTACCTGGACTCTTATTTTCTAAGTAACCCTGCAGTGAACGAGGATCGGCGTATCTTCCATACGGATGCCCATAGAAGATCGGACTCTTCAGATTGATTCCAAGAGCATTATTTTCTGGATCGGAAGAAACGATTGTTGTAGTTGCTGCTGTCGGTCTCGTTGCTCGAACATTTCGCATCCGCTTTCGAGATCGAAGCTTCTTAATACGCTGAGCAATAATGTTAGCAAACTCAGCCTCGTCTACAGATGCTGGATTGGAGCTATTAAAGAAGAGCTGCCAGAATTCTGGGTACCAAGACGACCAGCCAGCAGCCGTAGCGAGGTTAATTTCGTTTTGCTGCCATTCTGAAATTGGATCAGGCGGCGGAACATCCCATACCCAGCTCTTGATTACCTTAGAGAATAACCACCAGCCACTTGTTCGAGGTACCCAGTGCCCGCGAGGGGCAGACTGATACGTCAAAAGATCTGGTGTAGGGGGGACCCAATACTGTAGTTCTGGATCTGCGCTTGGATTATATATTTCATATCTATCGAAGCTGCAAGCAGCGTTTAAGATACCGTATGCAAGGGCTCGGCTGTCTGTAAATCTAGATGGGTTATCGTCGTAAATGCGATAAAGAAGAGAGAGATCAAACATAGACTCATCATCTATCCAGGCCTCTTGGAGATATAGAGATATATCCCATTCAGTTATCTTCGTCCGAATCTCTCCTGTTAGCGTTCGGTACGCTGCCTGAAGCTGATTGATGCGCTCATTAACAGATCTAAATCCGCCTGCGCGAATACCGAGGCCTGTTCGACGTATGTCCATATTATATGGAGGAAAGGACTTATCTGATACGAGAGTTTCAACATCATTTGCAGTGACGATTCGACCCAAACGGTTCTCTAAGTCTGAAAGCTCTGTAGGAGACATGTACAAGTCTATAAAGGTTTGAGCTGCTTGTTGAGCTCCCATCTTCTTAAGAAGAAGGATCGCTTCTCGGCGGCTATCACCTCTAAGAATTGCTTTTAAGTCGTATTTATTTGATGCCATCTCGTATGTCCTTTAATACACTGCGAATTCGCCGTTCGGGAAGAAATCCTTTACAAGCTTAACGGTGGTATCGATTGATTGAGCTACTCCGCCAGCAGCTACTACAACTGGACCAGCTAAAGTTTTAGCTGTTGATACCGATTTCTGTTTAACGCCCTTCAGCACTGCGTCTACACTAGATGAGAACATTTCCGCCGGGTCTGGATGTAATTGGTCAACCGTTACGCCAAGCGCCGCAGCTAGGCCTTCTTCGGTACTGAGTGCTTCTATGTCTGCACTTAACTTTTTGTTGAAGCTAACAAACGAACGAGCTTCTGAACCGGCATCTCGAACTGAAGTTACGGTGCCTACGATTGACTGAACCGCTGCCATCGAAGAGCTAAGAAGACAATCTAGATTAAGATTACCTAATAGCTTAGATAGCATATCAGTAAGAAAAGATATAATCACAGCCATTGCCTGTCCAACAAGCATCATGATCAGCTGAGTACGCGCTGCAGGATTAAGGATGCAGCTGACAATCATTGTAACAACTTCAAGCACTGGATAAATAATAGCTAATAGCTGCTGTTCGAGAGCGATTATCTTCTTTACAATACCGAGTAGAGCTAGTATGGCCTGTAAGTACTGTAGTTCGACCATGATACAAGATAGATCTGAGCTAGCTGCAGCACTACCCGTCGATGCTCCGGAGGATGAGGTAGCTCCTGCTCCTACTAATGAGCCAGATGATGTATCTCCGGTTCCTCCGGTATCTGAATCTCCTGAACCCGATGTAACAGACCTAGATGTTCTATCGCCGCAGATGTCGAACGGGAGTTCATCAAAGCTGATTGGCTCTCCTCCCAGAAAAGCATTAAGCATTTTAAGGATATTATTGAGATCGTCTTCTACAGTTACCGGCTCGAGCGTTCCGGGAAGAGAATCTGTGAGAGATACATTCGTTGTTATCTGTGTTCGGTCTTCATACGGTAAACCTAAGTCTTCGGGAGTACCGAGATTGTTATCACCTTTTAGGTTGCCGATCTTATCCTTGTATCGAAGGTACATTTGCAAACGCAAAGCTTCGAGGTCTTGGAGGGTCCCTTGGAGGGTATCGGTCTCGATCTCTCGAAGGGGATTAAGGTACATTTGCAAACGCAAAGCTTCGAGGTCTTGGAGGGTATCGGTCTCGATCTCTCGAAGGGGATTAAGGTTGTCTTGACCAACCTGAAAATCTCCTCTGAGGTATCTATTATAGACCGGCGTTTGCTTTGAACTTTCCATACATTACACCTTAATGTTCGTTTGAGGATGAATTGTAGCTCCTTCCGTATGAATAGGAATAGGAGAAGCTGCGCCAAGAACATTCAGCCCCTTATCACCAAGTGTAATCTGGCTAGCACGAACACGAAGGTGAGGGGTAGCTATACTGATCTCCTTTCGAGACATTCTAATTGCAGAAAAAGGAGGCACAGATGCGTTCGGGTTGTCTGCTGTTTCACTCGAATCTCCGGAACCTACGCGAAGATAGATCTGGTTTTGCTCCATGACTATCATATTACCGTTCGACTGTATGATAAACTTATCTCCGGTACGGAAGTTAACCATTTCAAGGTAGTCATCTGTCCAATACTGTACGTATAAGTCTTTATAGTTCATCGTAGATGATACTACGCCACGTTTCATCAGACTTTGTACGAGGTCTTTGTAATTATAAGAGTGTGCGTACTTGTCCTGGCCTTCGTAGGTATTAGCGAGACCAATAACGAACCCTACGGAGAAATCGGGAAGAGCGGCGCACCAAACATAGTCAGCATTTTTCTGATCAATAGCTTCTGTCTTACCTACGATAACCTGGCCCCTAAAAAAGGGTGGCCAAATAGGTAGAAGATCCTTCTCTGGGATATCTACCATGTGCGGGATCACCCGAACCTGGAGTCTATCGTCTCCCGGCTCTGGCTTACTAACAATTCTCGCCTTGTAGATTTGAAGCTGATCGAAGTATGCTGGAGCTTGTCGCTGTCTATCATCGTACTGTGGCTGCATGTTGTCTCCTTAGACCTTGTAAAGACTCTCTGGGTTAATGTCTGTAGGAAGGTTATTTAGAGCCGGGCGACTCAGCAAATACTTTGAATAGTATCTTCCATCCTTTTGAAAATGCTCAGCGCCAGCTACAAGCCATTTACCGTTCATCCAGTGGTCTTTTGTTGTTTCATATCCCGAGATCTTCAAAAGTGTAGTTTGACCTACTACAGCTAGATCGGGAGCAAAGTCTACTGTTACGGATACTTGAAAAAACTCATTCATAACGCCGTTATTATTTACGTTAAGACGAACAGCGTCTTCAAAGTTTCGATAAGGGTATATAGATACATCTGTTACTTTAACATTGTCTACATATTCCTTCTTCATAAGTGTGTAGCCCGGAATAGCTGGTTGGTACGGAAGGTTTGCTACGAAACTGATTTGAGATAAAGAATCTTCTACGTAGAGTACCTTCTTAAAGTTTCCAATCTGTTCGAGGAACTTACGACCAATCCACCAGGCACCGTCGTACAGCGGCATCTGTTCTAGCGTAGACTTCTCATCCCATAAGGTAGCAACTGCATCTGATCGCGGGGGGAGAATAGCCATTTTAGGTTCTTGATTATACATTCGAAGAAAGCTTCGAAGATGAAATCCTCCAAGCTCATCTACAAAGGAGTATGAAGCCTGCTTATCGATTGTTGCATATGGAAGAATCTTCATATGAATAAAGCGTGCCTCGGACTCTCCAATCTTATATCGAGTAATGCTACCTGCATCATCTGTTGGGTCTATTGTGATATTTGTAAAAGCAAACCCGCGGTTACTGCCAGAAACGATTTTCTTAACAATCTCAGAGGCCTTGGCTCTGTAGGCATGATTAGACCAGTCTGATTGCATTGCCCACGGGTGACAAAGATGAATGACGTAGTCACCTCCGAGAGAACCGAGCTGAACCATATCGCTATCGGTTAGAAGAACACCTTTGTTAGATACCCCAATTACTCGGAATGGGCAAAACGTCAGTACGGGAGAGTCTGATGAAGACTCTACCCCACCAGATTGAGCAGCAATAGTAATCGTAGCTCCAGGTTTCGTATAGAGTGCGGACAGGAAACGACCTTCAGGATCATCTATGGTGATCTCTGCGCCTGGGTACGAGGAGAAAATACTAGCAAATACCTTGATCGACTTTACAGATATGTCTGGAATAGATTCCGGGTCACCATCAAGATATGCAGAGACAATAGGCTCTTTCATATCTAGTTAGTGCGATTCTAAAATCGTTAAACTTGTCCTTTGAGATCCTTGATAGCATACATATCTGAAGCTACGGGAACATAGATTTGATCACCTGGCTCCATCATACCTACATACGGGATACCGTTCATAGTGAGTATGACATCGTCCCCTTCAGCTATAGTCTTGAATTGTTTCAATACAAATAGCCAGAAGCGATCTAAATCTGTTTTAGATACCGTACGAAGTCTAGGGATCTCCGAAAGGTGTAGATTATTGTAATTCAGAGACAATGGATCAGGATAGGCTACCTGATCTACAGAGTCCGTTGTCCTAGATTCTTCCATTGCATCGTATCTTGAAAACATACCTACGCCTCACTTACTTAAAGGAGCCGGCGCTGCCGGCTCCTTTATAAAGGAGCCGGCGCCGCGAGCGTCAAATGCTGCTGCCGCTGCTTTGAATTTATCCGCCTCTGCCTTAAGGCGATCCGCTTCTGCTTTGAGAGCCTCTTCGGTAGCGGGGGTATTAAAGTAATCTGAAACAGAAGACTGGTTACCCCTAGCATCTCCGATAAGAGGAATCTGATTCGCAGTAGCCATCTCGATGGATTTACAATCAGACCAGTCAACGTCTGCCCAGATCGGGAATCCATGCTCGTCGGTGTCTGGGGAGAAAGTAACTCGGGTACGTGCTACAGACATTACTGGGAAGACAAAGCGTCCAATAGATACTTGAACTAAACCCCAGCCTGGCCACTGCCCAATAGCATTGAATAGCTGGTTTTCAAAAGTAGCCATTGTGTTGTTTAAGACGCCTTCAAAGGCGTAGGCCGCACCTTCATCAGTCTTAATTCCTGCAGCATCCGGGTTAGCTGCCCACCACCGAGCAGTGCCTACAGCGGAGTCAGCGAATGCCTTACCAATAACACCATAGACAAACGCAGTGCTTGGTAACGGTCCACGTAGCACACCGGTACTCTGTTCAATAGGCTGATTTACTTTCATCAACGCAATAGCTGGGTTATATACCTCAGTACGAGCATCCCACTCACCTGCCATACCCATATAGAATCGAAACTTAAAAGCATTTAGTTCTAGAGGGCTGGTCTCTTCCCAAGCTGGAAGACTTTGTAGTTTAGTTTGATAACGAACGTTAGGAGGAAGCATTCGAATTCTACTAGCTGCTTCCGTCATAGCACCTCTTTTTCCTGCAGCGGTAGCTGTACCGGCTGCCTTATCTTTTTCATAGGTAGCTATAGCTGATGCAACGTCGGAGAACTTTTGAATTACACCCATGATCTTACCTGGCGTAGAACTCTTGAACTTCTCCATTAGACCAGATAGAACCGGATTATATTTGCTCGTAACGCTAAAATCAACACCTTGATTTTTATCAAAGTAGAGTTTGATGCCCTTAGCAAAGTAGGCATCCGGATCTCCCTGACCAAAGGTATCTCTCCAATCCTTACCGCCAACGGTAATCTTGATTTCTTTATATGGATTTGGATGCTGTTCATCAGCAGGTACGTACTTCGAGACTAAGAGGCTTTCCTTTTTTGGATTCTGCAAGTGCTTGTAATTTTCTTTTATGCTCTTCAGTAAGAATTCGGCATCCGACATCTACTTATCCTCCAAAAGACATTCCAGCAAGCGGGAAGGGTGAACCAGCCGGGGCAAGCTGGAAGGATGAGACGATGGCCTGACCACCGCCGCTGGTCACTGCGGCTACTTCCTTATCAGCTATTGCAGACTGTCTAGCAGACTCCCAGGTCTTCATATAGTCACGAATTTCCTTAACATACATTTCCATCTGGGACGGTCCAGATATTCTAGCTGGACCACGCCCTTCGCCCGTTTCCGCTCCAGTAGAAACCTGGCCACCATTTAGAGTAGCTAGAGTTTGACCAAGCTTTGAGAACACATTCTCTCGTGGAGCTTCCATTGATTTAGAAATTCTTTCCATCGACTTAGCGAGCTTGTCTATATCTGCTTGGCGCTTAGCTAAGTCCATAAGAGGAGAGAATACCCCATCGAGGTTAACAGCAGCCAGACGCTCAAGTGCAGAGGCAATAGCCGGAACTCTATTTACGGCTGTATCAGATGCCTGATCTGTCAGCTTCTTAATTCCCCAACCAAGATCGGCGAGGCTATCCTTGAACTTCCAAACATTCTCTCGATTGATACCCTGCATAACTCCTTGAAGGTTAGAGAAGGTAGTCAGCAGCGACATAATAGACTTAGATGCTCGCTCAACTACTCCTTCCCTTTCTCCAAAGGTTAGAATAGCGGCTGATAAGTCGTTCATAGCTTCGGAGAATGGCTTTAAGCTTTCTCCAAACTTACGTAGCCCCTTTAGCACCGAGTTATTCATCGTCTCGAAAAGGGTAGCAACACCGCCTGCAGCAGGGTCAGTAAGGAAGGATATGATCTTCTTAATGCCGCTGTTAGCTCGATTAACTTCTTCATCGCCAATCTTGCCAAACTTGACAATAACGTCTGCAAAGGCTATCATGCCATTAGCAAAGATACCGACGGAAACTCCGAAGGCTGCCATCGCTATAACTTCAAGGAATACGCCCTTTAGACTTTTGAGTACGTCCAACGAACCCTGAATACCGGCTCGAGCTCGGCCTATCTTATCTGAATCTAGCGCGCCAAGAGTAGCTAGAGCTGTTCCCCAAACAACAAGGCCGACCCCGAGAACAGCTAGGGTTGCTCCGAATGCTACCAGAGCAATCATCATTAAGCCAGTTTCCATAGCAAGGCCAGTTAGGTCTTTAATGATCTGTAGCGATCCAGTGATACCTGCTTGTGCACCAGGTACGAGGCCTGAGACAGCTCCGAGAACTGCTAGAGCAGCGCCCCAGAGTAAAAGAGAAACAGAGAGCACGGCTAGCACACCGGAGAATACAAGAATACCGTCTAGAAGCGCAGGCATAAACGGAATAAATATCAAGGCTCCAATACCGGCCATAACCGCCAGCATGAGACCAAGACCTACCAATGCTGCTGGAATTTTTGGAGCAATACTAGCCAGGACTGCGATCGCGATACCGAATAGAATTAAGCTGCCTGAAAGGGCCAGAACTCCTAGAGAGAATTCCAAGAAACTAGGAAGTAGGTTGCCTACCATTTTTGCAAGTAGGCCCATGCCAAATGCAAACGCTGTGAAGATTCCAACTCCTATAAGTCCATCTCCTAAGAGCCCAGATCGGTATATCGCAGCTGAGATGGCTATCGCGGCATTGAAGAGAATAATACCAGCTGTCATTACAAGAACACCGAGAGAGAACTTAAGGAACTCTCCCATATTGTTCCCGATCATTTTTGAGATACGAACCATAGCGTATGTAAAGAGAGTGAACCCTCCGATTGCTAGTAAAGCGGGAGGGATGTATGGAACAATCAGAGATGAGACTAGGATAGCAACGTTAAATAGAATAATGCCTGCCGTTAGCAGCAGCATTCCCATTCCGAACTTTTCGAAATCCTTTAAGTTGTTGCCCATCGATTTAGCGATAGCTGTCATACCGAGGACAAATGCAGCAAACGCTATCATGCCTACAAGAGCAGCATCCCATTTGACAATCTGGAAGAGAGCAAGAGCTCCTGCAAAGGCAATTAAGGCAACAGCGAGAAGAGCGATGCCAGCAGCACCTTCAAGAAGTCCCTTGAAGAAGCCACTTACTCCTCCGCCGCTACCCTTTTTCTTCTTATCTGCATCCCCCTCATGCATCTTGACCAGCTGGTTGTATATGAGGAGGTAGCCCATGGAAAATTCTACAGGGAGGGACATCATATCTGAAACAGTTGGCTTCTCTTTTGGGGCAGTCTTAATAGCCTTAGAAGGGAAGCCTTTACTTCCTCCCGCTAAGCCCGCGACAGCTCCATCGCCTAATCCACTAAGTAGGTCTGACGATGGGAGCCCGTCGGTGAAGGCTTGTGAGAGGGTGTCTAGGGATTCTTGTAAACCCCCAAACATACCACCAAGGGTATCTTCAGCCCCGTCGGCACCGATCAAAGATGTGAGTAGATAGTACGTGTCTTTCTGAAAGTCAGCTAGACCAGCTACTTGATCTTCCAGCGTTTTCTTTGGCGGGCCGAAACCCTCATCAGAAGCCATCCATTCCCCCTAGAGACTAGAACCGAATATTCGTTGAACCGACAGCGGGGTTAGAAAGGGAAATAGAGGTAGGCATCTTATACCCGCTCATACTTCCCAAACCCGAGCCCTGCTGTCCGTTCTGCTGCTTCTTTTCCTCCGCATCCGCTTTCAATAGCGTGTTATAAAGACCTAACACGTAATGGAACGGTAACGGCAGAAGCGACGCAAGACTATTGGACGTGTGTCGGCTCAAAGTCAATGCTATATTCATCAGACTCGTATAGTCTAATGGCCTGAAGAAGATCCACGAGTCGAAACGAGTAGTCACGTAACTCTACGACCCCCTTTAATGGATTCTTCATGACTACCTTTCCTTCAAGACCGATATTCATTTTCTTGTAAAAATCGTCCACGACTTTCATCATCTTATAGTCTAGTCGAGGATCCTGAGCCAGCTCCATTCTCTCCTTCAAAGAAAGATTAGAAACATCCTTACCATCAATCATGATAAGATGAAGAGCCTTAATAGCAATAACAGTGAAGATAGACTTCTCTGTTTCATATTCCTTGTACTTATTCCTCTCGAACTCCGGAATATTAGGAATGCGACCAAGAGCAATATCCTCACCCTGACGAATCCTCTGTTCAGCGTCCTGGCGGAACTTAAGAATTTCCTTTAGGTTTGCAAACTCTTTATCCCTCTGCCTGAACTCCTGCAGTATGAAATTGCGGAGGACGACAACATCGCCATAACGCGGAAACGAAAACCCGGCCTGAAAACCAGTTGCCTTTTCAGTAAGGTAGATGTCTGTTCGAAACGTAGCTGGATCAATGTCCACCGTCCTTACCGCTGCGAGGTCGATATCAACCTTCGGCTTCTCGCGGCCAGCCTTTAGGTCTGCATAGCGAGTCTGGAATTCGGTGGAGTTCTCTCCGTACTGCTTCTTGAGGAAATCAATATCTTCCTCATTCCAAGGGAAGTCGACTTCCTTTAGGACAGTAGAATAGAAGGCCTGGTAAAGACGAACAAGGAACTCAACTACTTCCTTTTCATGGAAATTGAGAACCGATACGTCCTCTTCGAGAATAAGGTTGTCAAGCATCTTAGCAACCTTCTCTGGTAGATCCTCGTTCTCGGACAGAGCCAAGTTAAGAAGGTCTGCAGTATCAAAGTTACGAGCGTGGAAGCGCTTAGGAGCTCCCACGAGTCCGTTAGTAGAGAGCTCAATTGTGATGTAGCCAGACGGGACTTCATAGTCTGTCTTTACGTCCTTAGCGACATTTGCTACGCCCTGAACTTGATTATCAAGTGCGGGAGTAGTTTCGCGCAGTTTTGCCATGTACAATCCTCCTATGGATATATAGTTAGTACAAAAGAAAGGCCCCCGGAAAGCCGGGGGCCGAGAGAGTGAAAAAGCTGCGCTAGAGAGTCTCAGCTAGACCCTTCCCACCGTGAGTTCGGATAAGAGAGCTGAAATCCTCATACGAGATACCGTGATCTTGCAGAATCGGAGACATAGACGAAAGCTTAGTACGAATAGTCATGTTCGTCTTGCCGAACTCGCTAGCCGCAGCATTAACGTCGAAATCCTCACGATCAAGAAAGAACTTAAGAATAGAACGAAGCGTAGGATCCTTACCATCGTCGAGACTTACGTCATCAACAAAGGTACCCCAGGCATCTAGAAGAGTTGTTCCCTTCTCTGTGTCATGGAGGGAAGCTACATCATCCCCACCAGCCTCAATATGTGCATCGTACGAACCAACACGAACGACATCGTCCTTAGAGACCTTACCTGTCATATTGCCGCGATTGGATTGCCGGTTGAGCTTAACACCAGACGTCATTGTTGCATTGCGAAGCCACATACCGAAGTCGTTGATAAGTCCCTTGCTAACTGTAACCTTTGCAGGCTTGTAGCTCTGGAGGGCCTGATCAAGAATGATCATAGCTTCGCTAACAAACTCTGTATCATCTCCGTTACGTACTCGAGCAGACGAGGCACGCGAATCGGGGCCTAGGAATTTCTTTAGGGATGAACCGAGCTGGGGGATGCTGCGAATAAAGAGATAAAGCCTAGCTGTGTTATTTCCGGACTGTGCGTCCTGAATGCAGGCCAATTCGCCGGCGCGTGTAGTTACCAAAGGTCCCCAATACGCTACCGCTTTACGTCCCTCTGGGCTATTCTTCACACGATTAAGCGCATCAGAATAGGCCTCAAGCAAGGTCATCCTTACATTTTCCATGGTGGTAGTACCCCCTTTCCATAGTTAGTATAAGAGAAGAGGATAGTTGGTACCCTAGAAGTTTCCGATTCGGTTTTCAGCGATCTTCCTGATTTCTGCTTCTTCAGGAGTTTCGTTGGTTGCCTCCTCAAAAGGATTCACCCTAAAAATCTCACCCTCATACAGATACTTTAGTCTCGGCGTCGCGCCGTTAGATTGTTTAAGCACCTGAACTTCCAAAATGTCTTCCATATACTCAACATTCGGGTCATCAGGTAGATACCGATCAGCATAATACTTAGGTCTAAAAAGACCGAGCACTGCACGAGAACGCTCTGCGATAGCTCCGGCGTTCTTAATGTCATTAAGGTTAGGTCGGAGAGCAGGATCTTCAAGATCAGCGAATTCGGAGATCCTAAAATTATCTGCATTACGACTAAACTGCGTAACATTTATAAAATGGCAATTCTGAGCCTTAGCAATGATATTCTCTTTATTCATTGCCATTTCGTAGGCGTTAGCTAAATTCATTCCACCGCCTGCGCGGGTAAACTCCTGTAACTGAGTTATCAAGTCGATTGCTACAATAAGATAATCGCTTCGCGTTCGCTGTTTGAATTCCTTTATCAGCGACTGCACCTGAGCGAGGGATAGATTAGGCTCCTCTACAAAGTAGAAGAGATTGTTTGCTGCAAGCTGCTGTCTCATATCTGCTACAGCCTTACGAACAGCTGGAATGGCATCCTGATTGTATAGCTCAGATGTAGGTATCTCAGCCCTCATCGAAACGAAACGGTCCATTGTATCTATGCCTGACATTTCCAAGGAGATGTACATGCACGGGATACCCATATTCACCATCTGACTAATCAAGTTCAACACGAATGCTGATTTACCTTGACCGGTCGCACCAGCGATCGTTGTGATAGCTCCTGGATACGCACCCTTAACAAGTGCTCCATCCATGAACTGATCCCCGAAAGAATATTTACGACCTGCAGCTCGTTCACTAAGGTCCTGCTCGTACTTCTCAAACCAAGCATCAAAGTCCTGGAGAATCTGCTTGTCGTAGCTATCGGAAAGAACCTCTTCAGCTTCATACAGAGCTACCGAGATATCTTCGACATTCATTTCACCCTTGGCGTTAGCAATCGTCAAGGCCTTATTCAAGCGTTCAATGACATCCATCTTACGCTTCTGCTTGTACAGCGTCTTAAGAATGTCATCAAGTTTCTCAGCACCGTCCGAGATAGAGTAGACTTGATTGATAACGTCTACTGTGACATTAAAGTCCATCTCATTAGCGCGCTGAAAAAGGCTAGCTTCAGTTACTGGAGTTCCCTCGGCTACGAGTTCACAGACAGATCGAAATATAGACCGAGCAACAGCATGAGGAAGAATCCCCTCATGCACGCGGATATCTTCTAGGTATTCCCTAGTATGAATAGCAGCATTGAGAAGTCTATACTCTGCTGCGATAACGTAGTCTTCGTTGGGACGCTTAGCTTTCTGTTCTGTCATGTTAGACTACTTCCTCTTTTCGGCGTTTCCAGTACGCTATTCGAGCTAACTGTAACTTCTGTTTATGCTCCTCAGATTGAGGACCAAGCTTATACGTGCCCTTTTTATCCTTATTCCAAGTAGCTCGTCCCCTATGCGCAGCACTCATCCTTCGTTTGGTTTCAGAGGATTTAGGTCGACCAGATAGCGCCTCGCTTATCTTCTGCCTAACTGCTGCGAACTTTTTGTTACCCTCTTCTTTTCCGTACCTTTCAACATATGCCTGTTGAATAGATATACCTTTTCGGTTTACGAGCTGTCTATCACCAGCTTTGAGCTTATTATACCCTTTTTCTGGATTCAAAGAATCAAACTGTACCATGTAATAATTTTCCCAGTTTGTGAGAAGAGAAGGGTCTTGGGCTACCTCGAGCTGTGAAAAGACTTTTAGTATATCAAAACTAAAATTCTCAATACCGTACAACCTAAAAGCAGATCGGAGATGGTGATTAGTTTCCTGCATACTCGTATGCCCACAAGAAAATCGTCTCTCTATATCTCGGCTTTGCCCAATATAGACTTTGTGATCTATATTGTTTGTGATCTTATATATTCCAATCGTCATATGTCTCCTAGTCAAACAGAGACCCCGGGTCGAAGTCCGTCTTGGATTGCATATAGTTGTCTTCAAAGAGAAGACAAGCCCCATTAGGTTTCACTGTGTTTCGTTCGATGAAGTTCTGTATTGAAGCCGAGAACTTCTGTCGTTCGATTTCCGAAGGTGGCTTATTGCTGATAAATACGATGCCCTTCTTCTTGATCTCAACTCGCTCTCGTAAGAAGCGATCCAAGAAAGGTAGCTGATAGCCAGATTCGTAAAGGGTAACCTTATCTTTTGAGAACGATTCGTCTATGATCAACAGATCAGTATTTGCTAGCTTCTCTATTTCTGCCTGCTTCTCTGCTTGTTTGGATTCATCTCGTTCGAACCCAGAGATTGTCATGAGAAGAGACTGCATGAGAAGGTACTTCACAGAATAGCCTTGATGAAGTACGTTAGCCCCAATCCAATGAGCTAGCGTAGTCTTCTGGGTGCCATTCGGTCCGTACATGTATACGACACTACTCTTAAAATTCGGAAACTCGTAGACATACTTCTTTAGACGCTGAACATCCTTAAGAGATCGAGTACCTGTGTACTCTGTATCGATGTTGTAAGAGAAGGCCTCTGGCCAAACATTAGCGTCGATTGCTCTATGTTGAAGTGTTTCCTGAATTACAAACTGTTTGTGACACTCGCACTCGACTACACCTTTCTGTTGAGTTCCTGGATAGGTTACGTAGTAGAAGCCTGATTTAGGTCCAGGCTTATTAGCACAGCGTCTGCAAGGTATAAAGGTTGCCATCTGAACTCCTAATATACGGTCGCCGCTCAAAGCTTTCGCTTCTTTTTCTTCATAGACACCCGATGTTCGAGGGGCCGGTTGCTAACCCACTTTGCAAAACCGCTCATCGCCTCTCTTAAAGTTTCTAGTGAGTCTAGGTCTGTTCGGAGCTCGGTGTTATCGAACATAAGGTGTATCTGATCTCCACAATCTCTGCATACATCTATCGTATCGTCTCGTCGATCCTGAGAGATGCGTCGATGCTTACCGGGGAAGAGATGGTGTTTTTCAAAATACTGGGCATCGTCCGAGGAACGATGGCAGATCTCGCAATGCATTTACTGCTCCTTATCTAGGTTCTGTTCTAGCTTACTAATCATTCCTTGAAAGAGGTCTTGCGCAATTTCAAGCTCTTGCTGAGCCTCGGCATCTTTAACCTCCTCAAGATCCTTCGCGGTCTGATTAGCTATTTCCTGAAGGCGGGCTTTCAATAAATATAAGGGTGCAACAGCCATTGCGATCTCCTTTCAAATAAAGAAAGGGGGATTACTCCCCCTTCCTCTATTGATGAGCTATACTAGTTACGCTCCAGCGTTGAAGTCTAAACCGCAGCTCGGACAAACAGTGTAGGACTCAGGAGCCGGAACACGGCACTGAGGACAACCAAGAACACCCTCATCGGTGTCAAACTTGATATCGACTGGCTTACCAGACTTGTCAAGAGTGACATCGGTAATCATAGCCTGCTGAGTCTCGGAGAGCTGGGACCAGCCCTTGAGAGCAGCAATCTTGTCAGCGGTGAGCTTGACAGTGGTCGTAGTAGCCGGAGTGGCCGGTGCGCGGGTCCTGGTCGGCGCTGCAGCCGGAGTAGCTGCAACGGACGCGGTAACGGGAGCAGAGTAGGCAGCAGGGGCTGGAGCAGACGTGGTAGTCTGCGGCTCGGTCTGCTGACGAGCAGCTCGCTCAGCCTTCTCCTTCTCTACCTCAAACTCAAGCTCTTTAGTGAACTGAGTACCGAGGGTAGCGTCGATGCGACGGAAAGCAACCTGCAGGTTGTTGTAGATCTTCGTATAGGTCGTCGGACCGTAGATCTTGCCGAGATCGTATCGAGCCCAAGAGCGCTCCTCATCCGTGAGGGTCTTGTCGAGAGAAACAAACGGAACCATCTCGGGAGCAAGCTCCGGGATACCGTTTGCTGCGTAAACAGAAGCATTGATGAGACGGTACGGCTGCTGCGTGGTACCGAGACGAGTGATACCGATGTCGTATCCTTCCCAGTTACCGTAGTGCTTGAACAGAGTCGTTGCAATGACGTTGAAGAAGCCGTAGACCGGGATGCCCTCTTCCGGATACTCACGAGTACCATCAGCAGAGCGACCGATGTTACGAGAAAGAAGCATGGTGTGCTTATTCTCGCGGTGCCAGTCCATCTGCTCGCGATCGATCACGTTCATAACGATAACGTGACGTCCCTCCCAACCCTTATCAAACTTGCGCTTGGGATCGGTCTCAGGAAGCCCGTTGTAGTTGACGAGATCGAAGATGTCCTTGTGCTTGGTCTCGTTGACATACACGCGCTTGCGGTTAATGTACGTGACCTCGTTTACGCGAGCAATAACGCGCCACAGAATGTGGTCCTTGCCTGCATCAGTGTCGCGAAGAGGAAGAACGCAGCGGAAAGACTTTCCGTTGTCGCCCTTGATCCAGCCGACCTGAACGAGACGTGCGGTAAATGCATCTGCGTTGGGAGAGTTGGGAACGCCACCGAGCACGCGGACGATCTTCATCTTATTCGGCTCAAGTCCAGTCCACTTCAAAGTTTCGTATTCTCGAGTGAATCCACCCGTTCCACGATTAGAGTTCCTTGCTGCCTCTTTCTTTTCAAAATCATCAGCGAAGCTCATAAACTCATTGTCATCTATTGCCATAGAAGTCTCCTTTTGACCACTCCGGGTCTGTAATTTTTAGCAAGCATCGCTTGCTGTCTTTTCTAATATAATACGCTGCCAGTGATAGCCACCAGCAGTCTTTTGTTTTCCTTGAAGGTGGCACTGAATATCCCCACCACGATTTTGCGAGCGAAGCCATAGGCGGGCACTCTTGATACTTTCGAACTCTTGATTAGTCTCTACACAACGGATGCAGTAGGCATTTGCTTCCTTTGCTCTTCGTTTCTGTATTTCAGAGGTAGAATGTCCGAGATGGCTCTTACTCATTTTCATTCGAGTTTCTTCCGAGTGTAGCCTACCTCTACTCTTTTCACCAATCTTTTTTCTACGCTCTTCTGAAAAGGTACCAGAAGCACCTTGGCCTCCAGCTGCGGTGTTGTAACCGTTAGGAGAAAGGGTATTTAAGGATTTGATATATTGTTTTTCGAGGGAATCTAGTTCCTCACGAGACTCGGCTGGGACGAGTACTGTAAATACAAAGGAGGATTCTCCGTATTTTCTGATTGCGCGATGAATAAATTGTCGAGTATTGTTTCGTCTTGCAAGTCCAAGATGGTGTTGCCATCTTCGCTCAGGAGGGGACAAAGTGGTTTGACCTACGTACTGTTTTTTATTTATAGTACAAGTTACACAATATACTACACCGAACATAAATTATGCCTCGCATAATAATATAATGATGATGACTAGCATCGAGCGCACCGGGCGCTGTATAATTAGTGCAACTTACTCTGTAAGTGAATGCAAGGACGAAAGGTCTTCTTTGGATCATTTTTTGAAAAAGCAGCATCTACCTCCACGCCGGCGTAGTTCTTTCGAGTTCTATTGAAGGTTATGGAGATAGCGTGTTCGCTATTAAACGGATTTTCTATCTGAACTATTCCGGGAAAACGGTCTCCCGGCGTTCAAATGCTGACACATCCCCAGAGTCTTCATCGTCGAAAGAGAGGCTATTCTCACCCTCCGTAAACATTTGTGTAACGCTCTGAATCTCTTCTGGCTTCATCTTTGCCATTGCAGCAAAGAAATCAGCTAGGTCAGGATTCTGCTGAAGCATTTGCTTAGGATCTGGAGTGTCCCCTTGCTGAGATTGATCGGTACCTGGTGCCAGCTTCTCCGTTTCATTCGTATCTGGGGCAGGGGCAGAAATAGAACTAGATGGCCCGGTATGCGGCGGAGGTGTGCTAGCTCCTCCCTGATCTGATGGACCGGGCATTGTTCCTTCCATCATTATCTTTCTAGTCAATATAAGGTACTGTATAATATTCTGAGCATTTTCAGCAGTAAACCCATAGGTCTTCTGTAGGTAGTCTATTACACTATTCGGGGAATATCCTGCTCGAATACGCTTCTGAGCTAGATCAGCCGCCTTAGCAAATCGAGGAGAGAGAGCCCCTTCAAACATTTTAGTCTCGTATGGAACGAGGAAAGCTAAAACATCTCGAGTTGATCCAACAGCGCTAGCCTTAATAGTAGAGTACCCAGCCTTATTGATCAGTTTCTGAAGCTTGGCGACTTCTGCCTCCATAGCTTGCTTAAATTGTTCGCGCTGCATAATCGGAATTTTGCGAACACTTTGTGGGATACCAAGACGCACCTGATACCCCCTAGCTCCGGAGTTAATAAACTTAGGCTTGCACCCTATCTTATCACAGATATCCTTTACGACATCCATAGCCTCTGGATGAGCAGCACGAGAGGAACGAGGACCGGGCTTGACAAAGGATGATGTATCACCCTCATCTTCTTCGTCATCTATTCCTTCTCGGAGAAAGGGAGGCCATTCTCACCCTCCTCAGGTTCGAATTCATCTTCTTCGTCATCTACAGTAGGGTATTCATCTACCTCATCTACTTCGTCTATTGGTTCAGGCATTCTAGTACGAGTCATTGCACCGCCAAGGGACATCTCAATCTCGTGACGAGTGAGACCGTACTTCTTGGTTAACTTCTGAATGATATCTGCATCGGGATATCCCTCTGCAACCATGTCTTCATACTCCTGCTCCATATCGCCTTCGGTAGCTTCTTCATTAGCAGGGTCATTCATCTCGTAGTAGCTTTCAAGAATATCCGAAGCCATCCCTCGCTCCATCGGATGCTCAGGATCCGAGAGCTCTTGAATAATAGCTTCAATTAGATCTTCGTCGTTATCGATACCGGAAGCGATGAGATCAGCAATCAGCTCTTCGGCAGCTTCCTGCAGGGACTCGTTTTGACCTACTGGAAAGTTACCCATTTCAGCCTGAGATGGAACCGGAAAATCTGCCATCTCATCTTCCGATTCTAGTGCAGGATCGAACTCGTCAAAATCCTCGTCGGTACCCTCTTCATCCGAGAAGTCTAGGTCATTTTCAATTCCTGCAGCGCTGTCTCGCTTAAACAGATCTACATCATCTGCAAAACTGTCCTCGTATCGATCCATATCCCCGTCATCTTCAAAATCATCGATTTCATCGAGGTCTTCGCGAAGCTTCTTAGAATAGAATCTAGCCTGCTTAATAGTGCGCTCAAAAAATTCATCTTCACCTACCCCGCCCTTCTTAGCAGCGGCGACGGCTCTATGAAGCTCATCTGTAATACTGGGATCAATCTCTCGATACTCTGGTCGGATAGCATCGTTATACAATTTATCTAGTTCTGCATCTGTCATAACTGATGTGTGCTTCATATTACCTAAAATACGAGCATTGTTAGCGAGGCTCAGTAGCCCTTCTTCTAGTTCCTCGGGTTTCTCTTCGCCTTCGACTTCATCATCGCTACCACCATTCGCAGCAGCAGCTACATAATCCTCTTCTGGTTTACGAACGTCGCCGAGAGTTACTCCCTCGTCTTCATCTTCCTCTGTAGGTTCCTCAGAAGCTTCTGACGTTTCCGCTTCGTCTTCAATTGCTTCCTCACCTACGCCATCGAGATGATGACTATCCATTGCGGATTCAACCTCTTCGTCTGTAGCTGGCTCAGCTTTAGCAGACTTAGGAAAGTATGCTTTGTAAATCTTATTTAGAAGCTTAGCTTTCTCGGACTTCTTTGCGGTATCAACGACATCGAGAACCTCGTCAATAACTGCATACATATCCGAACACCCAGCATCTTCCATGCGCTGTTGGAAGTGGGTTTCCGCTTTATCAAGATCATCGTATCGAGCTAGATACGCATGAAGCTGCGATAGCATCTTCAAAATATTTGCTTTACGGCCTTCGGTAAGTCTTGACATGAGTTCTCCCCTCGCTAGTATATAAATTAGTACTCTTGACAAGTGAAGGTACCTTCTGAGGCATAATAAGCAGTAACTCGGTCATTCTCTTGCAAGAGAATATCAACTACCTCGGGCTTATGGCTGACAATAAATAACTGCTCGAAGCCAATGAGATTGGCAATCTCTCTAAACATCTTCTCCGAAGAGAATGTATTGGCCGCGCTATCAACCTCATCTAGCATGAGCGCGGAGAGACTATAAGCGCGAGCTAGAGCTACTCGCCAAGCGGCCGAAAGAAGCTCTCGCTCGAAGCCGGATGCCATTTTTGTAGATGTCCAGTCCTCAGGGTTAGCTACCTCTCCAATTGGTGAATAGAAGAACTCTACACCTGAACGGGCCTGGAAAAGCCTTACTACCATTCCCGGTTTCACTTCCGAAATGAAATGATTGATATGCTTTTCAAGCTTAGAACAGGCCTTAACAATAATGTAGTTCGGAAGTTCGACTTCAAGAATACGTTTAGCATCCTTGTAGTTGTTAATTGATGCAAGCAATTCGTTCTGCTGCTTGTTGATCTCAGCAAGCTGACGCTTATTCTCCTCTTCACGAACTTTCGTTTCAGCATTCTTACGTTTGATGACATCGTTTTGCGTTCGAGTAGTATTATCGGCTTGCAGCTTAGCTACAAGCTTATCCTTCTCTTCACGCAGAGCGTCTACAGGAATAGATCGTGTGAGCTGAGGCATAATCTCGTTAATCTGCCCAGCGTACTCAGCAATTTGCTTATTAACCTCTTCAAGAGACTTACGACGGGTATCTAGCGTCGATTGAGTCTGTGTAATGTTTTCTTCAACAGTCTTTAGAATGTTCTGATACTGAGTTTTCATTGCTCCAGATTGAGCAATCTTCTCCTGAAGGTTCGGAATATCTGACTGAAACTGAATGATATTGCGCTCAGCGACACGAGTATCCGCTTCAAGTTGAATCTTCTGAGTATTTAGCTCTTCGAACTGCTTAGTGATTGAAACTAAACGAGTCTCAAGCTCGGGAACTGTCTCGGGATGAGTGTTCTGCCCACACTGAGGGCACTTACCTTGCTTGTGCGCGCTGATATGCGTACGAAGCTCTATGGTATCGCTCTGCCAAGACTGAAGAGTACCAGCCCTCTCTGCTAAAAGAAGCCTATTACGTTCGACTAGATTAGTTAATGCATCAATAGACTGCTTCTTCTCTTCGATCTCAGCTTGAAGCTTGACCGGGTCCGGAAGAGCTGTAATAGCTGCAGCATACCTAGACTTGTCGCCCTGTAGTCGGGCGATAGTAGCTGAAAGAGAATTAACGTCCTCTTCAATTGCATGCTTACGAGTCTGAGCAGACGACTGCGCGGTACGGATGCTCTCAAGTCGTTTAACAGTCTCTTCCTGAAGGAGAGCTCTCTGCTCGGCTACTCGGAGCTGACCATTGATCTCATCAATACGAGCTTCAGCCTTATGAACCTCGTGATGAGGAAGAGTAGGAGCCTCCTCCTCATAATCAAACTTCGAATGGGATAAGACATCATAGCGAGTCTTAAGAACAAGCATATTCTGCTCTTCCTGCTCTACGAACTTATCTACCTGATTAAGCTGTGCTTCAAATTCGAAGTTGAAGATACGCTTGAGAAGCTTTGTACGCTCAGCAGGGCGCAGATCCGTAATGTTGTTCTCACCTTGCATAGAGAACATAATGTGCTGAAGGTAATCGATGTCGAATGAAGCCAACAGCGCAGTACATTCTGAGTTTGTATACTTCTGTCCCTTGTACGTGATCGTTCGCTGGAATGGAGCGAGCCCCCTCTTATCAAGGATCTCGATATCGAAGCGAATCGGCTCTCCGTGGATAGAGGCTGTGAGTACAACAGTAGCTGAATCTGAGCCGTGCATGATGAAGTCTTTGTAAGAGTCACCGCGGCGTCTCTCAGTCCAACATAGAGCTATAGCCTCGAAAATGGAACTCTTACCAGAGCCATTCGGGCCATAGAATACCGTTATATAGTTATTCGAAAAATCAAACTCAGCATGCTCAATACACATGAAATGATCGAGAGCTAGTGTTTTAAGGGATACCATATGTTGTTAATATACCTTTAAGTGAAATCAAAAAGGACAAGGATCATGGGTGAGGTTCCATAATACGGAGTTATAGAATATTTGACCCCGGGGTATCTCTGTGCCATGATAGCTTGAATCAATATTTCTTGTCTCTGACTATGAGTCCTAGGCCCATCGGGGTCTGTCTTACGAGGACGACCTCGTCTTTCTTCCGGGTCTTTTTCTCGAGTTGCAGTTCGAGCGCGGGACGCATTTACTCTTTCTCGATTATACTCTGCAGTAGATAGTCTTGGAAGATTGAGGTCATCTGTTAGTTGTAAGAAGTATTCTCCATACGGAGCTCTCTGTGCACCTACAAGTATCATGTACTTGCTCGAGGGATGGGTGACGTACTCCTCCCAGAATTTTTGATTATTGAAGCCATTCCTTCTCTCATTTGGAGGGGTAAGGACTGGGATCACCCCATCGTAGTCTAATAGGTATAATTTCTTGTAGAGTTTTCCAGTATCGCCGTTACGGAATAGCTCGGATTTTCCAATTTTCTGAACATAGTTTCGGATATCTCCCTTCCAAAAGTGTTGTTCGGGAAATCGGAACACCCCGAGTTTTTTGGCTTCTTCTATTAACGACGGAATAATGTTCCCAGTTTCGTCCCAGTCCACAAAAAAGACCTGTTCGGGCTCAGCTCCAAGCTCTATATAGTTAAGGAGGTGGCGATTAAGCCCATCAGCTCCGCCCACTAGCGCAAGAATCATTTCATCCTCAGCGCAAGGTGTTTTGAAATTCTTTTTTGTGTAAATGTCAGTAGATTCTACCTCGATTTTTCGCTTTGAAGAAGTAGAATGTGCAGAAAAATCTGTTTCCTGTAGAGGCTCTGGAAGGGCTACAATTGCTTCTTCGTCTTCTTCGATATGGGTATCGAACACCTCGAGAGCCTTCCTAACAATTGGCTCTAGTGATTTGAAGAACCATTGTAACTCGGTTATTGGAATCAGCTTGTACGAGATTACCTCGGGGACCTTCTTGCCGTCTATTTCAAAGTATGTTGTACACTTTAGGGATTTGAGCTCGGGCATAAAGTCCAGAGCCACGAGGAAGACATATAGGTCTTTTGTAGGTATATACTCATACTTGCCAAGATCAACGAGATGATCAGGCCAAAGATCAAACCCCGTCTCCTCTTTGCATTCTCGGACTGCTGTTTCGACATATGTTTCTCCATCCTCCCAATGACCCTTGGGGAGGTCATACGAGTGCTCCTTATCTTTACGCCCATAGGGTCTGCAGCCGAGAATGTACTGACCATCTGTAATGATTGTGCCTACAGAGAGCTCTTTCTTAATCTGCTCCATCTTCTGCTCCAGCTCTCTGTACGAGAGTAATATCTTTATGATAGAATGCTGTCCTATGATTAGCGTCGAGAATATCGGCTACGTGCACAAAATTACCATGTAGCCGAGTAACTACAGCCCGGTTGTGCTTCCATGTACAAGGACATGTTAGCTCCGACCGGTGTTCCCCATAGTACACCATTGATTGCATAGAACAAATGTTAGGTACAAAGACCATATCGCCAATTGAAAATGTCATGTTTAATTAGTAGTCTCGGGTGTTCCTTCCGAGATTAGAGATGCAGACCAAGCTTCGCCCGCTTCCTCTATCGTAGCCTTGTATGGTGTCGACCTGTTACAAACTACGCAACGATACCGCTGCATGTCGTCATTTTCCTCCCGTACGATACCTTCGCCGGTATTACATACTGGGCAGATAGGAAGAAGATACGCATTAGGAGGAGAAGTCGCATCAATCGTAGCCGAGTCCGGAATGTTCTGCAACGCTTGAGCTACTGGAGGAAGCCGCGTAAAGAACCGAAGCGGATAGATTACTTTACTCACTTCTTGGACCCTTGCTTTCGAAGTGCATTGACCTGGTTGTAAGTTATAATAAGGGTAGCTAAGATCTTTTCGGACTCATCTTCAAAATCTTTTCCCTGTGCACTGAAGATATTTCTAAACTGGATATGCAGAGCATAGTTGATCGAGTCGATCAGCTCTTCAAGTAAGTCGTCGAAGCACGGCGTATTCATTGCATTGGTAAACGAACCCTGAAAGGATCGCTCACCATATTTCTTAACACCGAACGCTCTCTTAGCGTGAAGTTTCTCCTGAACCTCAGCCGGGACGTTAAACGAATCCTCAATCTTACGAACAGCTGTTTCATAGAGCTCAGGGAAGTTTACTTCCTTATTATCCATCGCTGCTGCTCTATCTACATGTACATCGCTCATTTTACTTCCTCCACTCCATCATATACAGTGAGCTTAATAACTCCTGCTTCGTATTCTTGCTTTGGATCAAGCAACGTCATTTCAAGAAGCTCTCGAATATAGTACGGAACAAACTTTTCAGCTAGAGAAAACTCTGGGAAGACTAGCTGAGAGTCAAAGTTGACTGCGAGTTTCTTGTAAGGCCACTTGAGCTTAGGTGTGACGCGAACTTGAAATACTTCTTTAATTCGTACTGAACGAATTGATCCACCTGCCATAAAATCCTCCATCTATAGTATAAAGAGAAAGGGGGCCGAAGCCCCCTTATCTTTACTTTTTATTATTTACATCTGAGGCATAGGAGGCAGCGGCTCCTGCTTCTCAGGAAGAGCTACAATAGCACACTCCGTAGTGAGAAGCATACCTGCAACTGAACCTGCATTCTGCAAAGCGGCGCGAGTAACATTGTACGGGTCTATAATACCTGCTTCAAACATATCTACCCAATCCCCAGAAGCAGCATTATATCCTGTATGAATTTTCTTACCAGTCTTAGCATTTACGCCTATCGGGTACTTCGGATCACAGCGCTCCTTAGCAGTAGCAACGATAACGTCGCCGCTCACACCGGCATTCTCTGCGATCTTCCACATTGGCTCTTCGAGAGCCTTGAGAACGATTCGGAAGCCAGCGAGGTGCCCGTCGTTAACATTGACATCAAAGTCTCGACTAGCAATTGATGTCCGAGCTTTAATGAGAGCAAGGCCGCCGCCAGGAACGATACCACCCTGAAGAGCAGCACGCGTAGCAGAGAGAGCATCTTCAACGCGATGCTTCTTCTCCTTCATCTCAACCTCGGAAGCTGCGCCAACATTGAGGATGGCGACTCCGCCAGAAAGCTTTGCAATGCGCTCCTGATACTTCTCGCGATCGTAGTCCGAAGTAGCCTCATCAGCGAGCATACGAAGGTTATCGATGCGAGCCTTGAGAGCTTCTTCTCCACCAAGACCGTTAATGATGGTGGTCGAATCCTGAGTAATCTTAACGCGCTCGGCCTTACCGAGGTCGTTAAGCGACAGCGAGGAGAACTCATCACCAGCATCTTCGTCGACGTACTTAGCGCCGGTCAGAATGGCGATGTCCTTGAGAAGCTCGAACCTGCGCTCTCCATAACCGGGGCTACGAACGACGCAAGAGTGAAGCACTCCTTTAAGATTGTTAATGATGAGAGCCTGAAGAGCCGGGCCCTCAATGTTGTCCGCGACGATAAGAAGCGGCTTGTCTGCACGCTGCACCATCTCAAGGAGCGGCACAATCGTCTTGATATTGCCAATGGAACGATTTGTGACAAGAATGAGCGGATTCTCAAGAGTAGCCGTCATGTGTTCATCGGTAGCGAAGTAAGGAGACATGTAACCGCGATCGAACTGCATACCCTCGACATACTCGACGTAGGTGTCGACGGTACGGGACTCCTCAACGGTCACAACGCCGTCGTTCCCAACGCGCTCCATCGCATCTGCAATCTGTTGACCAATCTCGGTATCCCCGTTAGCAGAGATAGAAGCGACGTTAAGAATGTCTTCCTTAGTACTGACATCCTGACGAATCTCGTCAAGACTAGCGATTGCTGCATTGATGCCTTCGTCGATGCCTCTCTTAATAGAGATGGGATCGTAACCAGCGGCAACCATCTTTACGCCTTCCTTAGCGATGGCGTACGCAAGCACGGTGGCAGTGGTTGTACCGTCCCCCGCTAGATCATTCGTCCTGGTTGCGGCTTCCTTGATGAGCTGAGCTCCCATATTCTCATATGGATCCTCTAGATCGATCTCCTTCGCAACTGAAACACCATCCTTCGTAATAAGGGGCGACCCGAACTTACGATCAATGATAACATTACGACCTCGCGGTCCTAGGGTTACGGCGACGGCGTTAGCAAGCTGCTCTACACCGTGGAAAAGCTTCTCGCGAGCCTTCTCCGAATACGTCAAACTCTTCGGCATTGTTTCTCCTTCCTACAGTTTCTTCCCACCGTGCTTAGTGGGCCTAGTCTTATTGAACTCTATCTTTTGCCGCACAGCAGCATCAAAATCAATATTATACCTTGCGCAGACATCTAATATACGAATGACTGCATCAGCTAGCTCAATAGGAATACCCTCTGGCTTAGCATCGTTGAGATATGTTTCATCTGGCTTGTGGTGATTTCGGTACTCTTCAAAGGCTTCAGAAATCTCTGAATGGATGAGCGCGGTTAAGTCACCAAATGACTTCTCCTCGTCCCACCAACCTTTAGACTTGGCAATTTCATGCACCTCAGCAGCTAGATCATTTAACCCGTGTCGATAGATTAGTGCCTTTTGCTGCGCCTTGCGATTTTCCTCTTCATCGAAGTCCCAGACGTGCTTACAGCTAGAACAAACACATCGACCTACCTTGCGTTCCTGCAGACCTGTTATAGCATTGAAGAAACTTCCGACAATTACTTCATTTTTAGCTTGACACTTTGGACAAGCTGTAATCATCCGACTAGTAGTTGATAAAGACATATTGTAAATATAAGTCACAGATGTTCTTTTCTTACATAAAAATACCCGCCGAGGAACGCGGCGGGTATGGAGGGAAGGAGGCGCAGCGAGATTCTCGCTACGTATATAATATACAGCTACTACTTAAGAAAACTCATCCATTTCTACATTTTCGATATCGATGCTGGGTAGCAGCTCAGATAATCCAAACTCTGTATCGAGGTCGAGAGTGAATTCTTCACTTACAGGCAGAGGATTCATCGTATCTAGGTGTTCTTGAAGAGCTTTTTGTTGTACCTCTTATATCTTCAAGAACCGTGTCGAGGACCTCTGTAGGCTGATCCTCTTCTAGCGCTAGGTGAGGATTCTTACCGCCACGAAGGGCTGCTAGTGAATTAAGATTAACGTGTAATTCCGAAACACCAGGCTTCTCCTCAACCCCCGCTGCAGCATTAAGTAGCTCTTGAAGCCGGCGTTTCATTTCATGTATATGTTGCTCGTATACAACAATACGAGTACGAAGCTCGTTGATCTGCATAGTCCCAGACTTGTTACTTAAGAACTCGTCTAATTCAGTTTCAGCAGCAGCTCGCTGTTCATATAGCTCTCGCTCTCGGTGTGCATCTATACAGGAACATTGAAATACGAAGCCCTCCGAGTCCTCGTCTCGAGTAGGAACGATCTTCTTCCCACAGTATGCACAATATATGCCTTGAGAGTCCCCGTCTTCTATTGAGACAGAAAAGTATTGCGTAGATATAGACATTAAGAATTCCTCCGACTACATATACATTAGTATAATTCTGGATTGTTTCTCGTACCACTAACTATTACACCGGGAGAGGAACTACATGTACGAAAGCGCCAGGTCTGTTTTTCAGCAGCGATTACGAGAAACTATCAAGACAGACGAGTCTAAAAAGATTATTGAGGACGTTATACGTCTACACCTATTTAAGAATGCGGAGAAGGATGAGTCTCTTCTCTCTTTAATTGAAGTATATGATCTTTTAGGTCTAGATAAGTTTACGGACTTGCTTACTCTTCTAGATGGCAGAACGGTGACCTTTCCAAAGAAAGAGGACTTCAAGGATACTATTCAGCTCGCCATCTGCTATTACTACAAGAACATAGAGGGTAAGCCTTGGAAGGATATCAAAGAGCTTTTGGGCGATAATGATATCCCAGCAATCAAATACGGCATTCGGATGCAGCAGCTTCAGTCGTTCCTCAACTATATTGCCGACCGCATGAAAATGCGAAGCGCAAAGGATGATGAGTAATCCCATGTCTCAGAAAGCAATCGAAATTCTTGAAAAATTAGAGGGTGGTATGTCTCAAGAATCAGCAGCAGTTTCTAATGTACGAATAGATGACCCTGTTTATGCTGTAGAAACCGCTCTCACAGAGTTTGTTACAGATAGCATGAAAGAGGTCAAACAGAATCGAGACCTCAAGCAGGAACTTCGAGATGTTATTATGTCTCGCGTAGCGGAAGCCAATGTTGGTCAGCTTATGAATTTCTATACTGAAATCCAGCGAGGAGAGACTGCAGCTACTGCTACACTTATCAATCCTCTAGCAGCTGTTCAACAGGCTCGAGTCCAGGCTGAAGTTGAAACTCATCAGTTTCAGACTCCTACAGCCGCAGTTGAGGATAAACTCTTCAAGAAAGGTACCAAGGACATCCTACAAGGTATCACGCAGCTTAATCAGCTCCTCGAAAAAATTCAAGGGGCCCAAAATGTGGACCCCTTGATTACTGCCGAAGTTATTCCTGACGAACCCGCTAAGTCCTAAGACTTCTTTCTACGAGCTCGCTGCATGCGACTGATCTGCTTTCTTAAGCGATCGTTGTCTGCAGCGAGTTCCTGTATTGCTTTCAATGCTATACCTACCGTAGTTCCTAGATCCATTTCATTTTGCTTAGGACCAGACATCAGTGCATCTGTGTACTCTGCGAGGAAGCCTGCTCGACGCCGGGCTGGATCACTGATAAGCTCATACTCGTAGATGCCCGTATTCTTTACGATATCGAGAGCAGACCGGGCGAAGGGCTGAATGTTCTGCTTAGCCTTAACAGTTGATACTGTCTGGAAGCTAGCAGCCTTAACATTAAGGAACTGGCCAGAACCTGCAACCGGGGTTACGTCTTTTGTGATTTCGAGAGCGTTAGATGTGACTACGAAGTTACAAATAGCACCAACACCGGATGAACCAACCTGTAGAGCTTGTACCGTAGCATTTGGAGAATTGAAGTACGGAAACGCTGTAGCAGGCGTGTTGCCTCCTGTACCTAGCCTGGTGCCAAGAGTAGATAGAGCGTGCGGTGTCTTCACACCAGCTGGCATTGCATTAAAGAAGTCTATGTACTTACCTAACTCCGTTCCACCATCAGCTGTTCTAATTTCAGGGATAGTATTAAGAGTATTCGAAGTATTGACTACTACAGCTGAAGAACCGTCTGTATTAACAATCGTACCCGAAATAGCCCATCCATAACCGCCAACCTCGCGTAAATCTAGCTTATCTGCATCAAAGTTTCCACCAACAGATTGCTGGATACCGTGAACAGGGTACGAGTTAGCTGCAGACTTCGAGACGATATTTTCGCCGCGGTGATCGTCTACAAATTGTCGAGTAACTAAAGTATCTGCTGTAGCAATATTTGTCTTACGAAGAGCTGACGGAACTCCATTATCTGCTGTCAGAGGAGACATAGCGGCTACTGAATGCAACAGTCCGGTATTATTATCAAATGTGAGAGTAGCAGCACCTGTCGTTGTAGTTAAGACGGAGATAGGAGCTTGAATTCGGAAAGAGTCTCCTCCTAACGGATCTCCAGCCTGTACCGATCCAGTAACAATAAGAGATTGCGTAGTTACAGAAGTTTTCACATAGTCATCCACTGCCTTTGAATTGACAGCATACGGACTAAGAACATTCATTACGCTAAGAGCAGAGGATGGCTCGTTAAAGCGAGCGAGCGATTCAGGCTTATATACCGCGAGCTTGTATGGCTTGTTGGCTGCCGCCGTACCGGTAAGATCACCTACGAGGGTATACTTACCGCTTACCGAATCCACCTTCCAAGATGCAGCGGACACCGCTCTCCAATCATTTGTTCCAACGTCTGCATAGAGCATCGGAATAAGTGTCTCTATCGTTGGAATTTCGCCTCCGCCCTGCGGTCCCGCTGATGCAAACGCTGAGATATCGAGAGAAACAGTAGTTGTTCCAGCCCCTGAACCTCTGAGGACATTTACAAGAGTAGTGAGAGGCTGGTAGCCGGGAAGAACCTGATATGCCTTGATCTGGTATGGTCTTCCTGTGCTAATTTGAGTTTGCAACGGGATAATAAAGTTATCTAGGTTGCCCGGGTCACGTACAGCTGCAATACCGTAGATGCCTACAAGAGCATTGTATAGCTCCGGAAAGCTCATTTGAGGATGAGATGTTACACCATCGCAAAGTAACCAGCCGTCTTCTGCTACGGACTGCCCTGCGACATACAAGCTAGGCTTAATAGCTGCTACCGGGTAATCAATATGCCCAAGTAAAGGCTGACTAATATCTACCATTAGATCTGTAGTATTACGAGCTGTTCCGATCTCTACAAGAACTTCTGGGTAAACAACAGATCCTGGGTTAGGCGTTATCTGGCCATTAACATCCAGGAAGTACCTCGCTCCTGGAATAAGAGCGTTTGCTGCTCCTGAGAAGCGAATCAATCCCTTACGAAGGAAAAGACCAACATCACTTTGAGCCGGGGTATACGGATCAGTATCGCTTGGGTCGTTTAGAAGGAAACCGAGCACATTAGCGCGATCTGCAAATCTCTTATCAGCGAGGATAGCAGTACCAGCCTGACCATATGAGCCCTGATTCATATAAGCTGAATTCTGGAAAAGAGAGTCTAGAGAACTATCCCACTCCACATAGATCGGACCACCATTTATGTTGCCCTGCAACTGAGCGAGGACCTCGGTCTGAATATTAATACCGTTAATCGCTGGGCTATATGTTGCAGAAAGTGAGGATCCGGGGGCTATTAGATACTGTTGAGGAAGAATTGCTTGCGTAATAGAATTTACGAATCGTACAGTTCCAGAACTATACAGATCTGTATCGTCTATCCATGGTTGACCCCACGTTCCAGGATCTACTAGATTTACTTTGACGACAGTTTTTGCGCTACCTTGAATAAAAGATAGCCTAGTGCTATCTGCAGTAGTGCTGTACGCCGGGATTGAGCTAGCACCAAAGATAAGAATGACAGCGGTCTGAGCACTGTATACAGCTAACCACTTGTTATCTGTTGGCCACGGGGCTGTAGGTCTGTTAACTTTAAGATTATAGAAGAAAGGAGCTGCAGTATCGTTTCCGATTGCAAATAACGGAGCACGCGTTCCGGGGCGATACCAAACGTCTTCACCGATATTGTACTCAAACTGAGTATTGTCAAGAGGTCCTCGTCCATCTCCCGCGATATCTATTTCAAGATCAAATCCGGTATTCCCGGCTGTATTAGAAATTGAGCCGAGCTGAATGAGATTATGCCCGCCGGTGATAGCAGCGGTTCGGTCGAGAGTAAGAGTACCTGGGGAGGTACCTACATATACAGCCTTTCCGCGATCACCATTAACAAAGCTCGGCCAGTATTCTGTAGAAGCATAACCATCTCGATAGTTAGCCTTTCCTATGCTTTGAATATGAATAAGAGCGCCGGGTGCAGCTGGCTCGAGAGCTATACCAATCGATTTAGCATGACGGGATGTTCGAGTAAGTACAACTACGTTATCTGGATCGCCCGCTAATCCGAGCTCTATGATATCGGCAGCGATAGCGATAGAAACAGGCTGTCCTCGCTTAATCGTTTCTCCTGCGACATAGTTACTAAGTGGCTGGAGCCAGCGGTCCTCACCATTCGACGCATAGCGTGCTTGGTTCGTTCGCTTGCTGATCCACAGTATACCTTCTTTATGTGCCATAGTTTCCTCTTATCAGTTAGTAGGTTTCATCAATGATCGGCACGCGAACCTGATCGAATACATGATGCCATTGCCCATCCGCTCCCATATATACATCTTCTGCAGCAAAGTCTACTAGAGAATTATATCCTCCAGCAGATGTCGGAAGGGTATTTGTAGGAGCTGGTACACCCTTATTAACCCAAAGCGTATTATTTGGATTCTTAGGATCGAAGTCTTTATGAAGCTGGAACACTGTTCCCTGAACCGGGCTCGTATTTCCAGAATGCACTAGGTTCTCAGCTACGTAGCCTACGATCGCACGAAGATTGTACTGAACATTTCGAATAGAGAATTCAAGCTCTCGTAACGAGTACGGGTTACTTCGAGGATCCATCCCAGTTGTATTCACATAAGATTCGAGACCGCCGAGGACGGAGTCTAGAATACTCTTTACAACCGCATCAAGCGTAAACGTAAATGATGTAGGTGCAGCAACAAATACAGTCCCTTCGGCATTAAGTGGATCTCCGCTACCACCTGTCAGGGCAAGTACTGGCTCTGGCGGTACAGATATTACTGCTCCGGTGCCTTGTCCATCGACCATCTTTTTGATGTAGGTCCAAAGCTCATCGATGGTTGGAGAGAAGATTCGACCACTTACATATGCATTTCCTTCTTCAGGAATAGCAACAAGTTTATTAGCTGGATTGATTCCATCTGGATAATCTGGGTCATACCAACCAAGGGGAGCTCTGTGTCCTGTTCCAGCGGAATCGTGAGTACCTGAATAAGAAGGAATTGGAAACGGAGCTGCCTTTGCTGTAGATACTTGCAGCAAATCATTACGAGGCGGTGTTACCGGTAAGTATGGCTTAGTTTCTGCTGTTGGGTTTTCTCGAGAGTATCTTCGGTAATCACCAAGACCAATAACTAAGTTCTTATGCGTAACTTGAGAGGATTGGGCTAGGTCCTGATTAAAGGTATCAGGAATAATGTAGTCAGCAAAGAAAGAACAGCGAACCCAAATCTCCATCGTTTGGAGACGTGTGTTAATAGCCGGGTCTACAAGCTGTATGGCATTATAGGGATCCCCAGTCGCAGGGTTGATCTTTGCAGTACCGTCTGGATTGATACCAAATTCTGTAAAGAATTTGATGATATCAATCACTTCTGGAATACCGACTACGTCAGTTTGAAAGCGAATACGAGTATAAGGTACTATAGATGATCCCGGGATTGTAGCTTGTAGAGCGCGATCAGGAGCACTTAGAATTAAGAAAGAGGAAGTTGCTGCTGACGTGTCTGCGATAGCTACAGAACAACTAGACTGATATGTCATTAGCGGGTTAGTTGCTTCATCTGTATCCGGGTTGTCTGGATCTAGCCTATCCGTCGGGTTAGCAATATCAGTATTGTAGTATGTCTTATTTGAATGGAGGGTATAGTCAGTCTCGATCGGTGGTAGAGCTGCTTCTTGAGGATAGATATAATACCCACCGTCTTTATACGCTGCATTAGGTACCCACGTGGCATTAGCTCGTGCATCATACGTAATCTTGGTAAGATAGAAACCGCGGGTCTGGCGAGATTCTCGAGATGCAAGCGAATCTAGAGTTCCTCCACTAGAAGAATAGATGTCAGGGTCGAATAAGATAATATCGTGCGGAAGGTGAACTCCCGTGGTTAGAGGCACCCATGGGGAAGTTGTCTGATCAAACATAAGATCAGCAAGCTTCATCCTTACAGCGTACGGTCCGTTCCCCGTAGTGCTAAATGATATTTTCCAGGGCGCTTCAGAGATATGGTTAGCCATGTGGAATTACTCCTCGTCTAGTTAGTCATTATGTAGTAGTGAACTCTCCCTGCTTAATGAAGAGATTCAGAGAGAGGTGATGCTTAGAACTATCATAAATGATAGGGGGGAATACTCCGTACGCTATCATCTGATCCTGCGTATTGAATACTCCTAGTTCTGTTATTGCTACAATAGGACTCTTATGATCCTGACGATCTGCAAAGTTCTGAGTAGTATTAACGTAATACGAGGAGATTAACGTTCCAGCTACGGTGCTATGATTGATATCTGTATGTGAGAATAGGTCAGGTTCGAAATTAGAGGTAAACGAAATACCGTATTTCTCAAAATCAGTCTCTAATTCCGGATTTACAGTTTTGTCATACGCTGGATTTGACAGAAGGATCATACTTAACTGTCCATCCTCATACTTGATATAGCTAGATGTAGTTACTTGGAAGTAGTTTAAGTCGGTACGATATTCTAGACCGGGCTGAATGCTGAGGAAGTTAGAATTATCTACGATCTTGGATGGAACCATCTCACCGCCGAACTCACTTCGTACCATCTTAGCTAGGTATGCTTCCTGGTCCCACAGCTTAGATTTCTCATTCAACTTATCTTGAAGAATGATGTACTGCCAATATGGGTTATCCTCTTGACCTTTGACATACGCTGAGGCTTTGTACCAATCCTGACAGAGCTTGTAGATTGGCATTTGCGGCTGAATTCGGTTATCCGAAGTATCGAGCTTATATGTTCCGTTTGCATCGCAGAGGTATACAGCGTATCCGTTAGCATTAACGAATAGCCCGCTCTCATACAGCTCTGGAGACTCTGAATAGGACGGGTACGCACTAGTATCCTGATATACTCTATCAGGTGCGTACTTAGTTAGATCCTTCTGTGCTAACTCTACGATATCTCGAATATCGTTTTCAGTTGTGGAGAATGAAGCGACGGTAAGTAGTCGAATTTGAACGTGCTTCTCGGTCTCTGCTCCGGAGAATGTTACTAGTGGCTTAGAAAATGCTATCATATTTGTGGTCGAGTTCGCCCCAACAACATACGTATCAGAAGCTATTGTGATTTCACTTCCTTCAACAATTCGAGATTCTGTAGTTAGCTCCTGGAATGAAAGATACTTAGGAGCAGGAATTCGTATTCTGCTACTGCCATTAAGCTTGAAGGCTCCTGTCTCATCGCAGAGATATACTGCTTGTCCGTTGACATTCTGAAGATATGTTGGAGAGGCATCTATATCTAGAAAAGCTGCTGGGTCAGTCTGCCATGGAAGTCGAGTATCTGTTACCGAGCTAAAATTCATCCACGTTCCGTATCCCCCATCTGGAATGTACATCCCCGTGATTGGAAGGTTAATCTTAGCTGTGGTTTCGTATTCCGGGAATTCATCTACTTCAGGGGTACCCTCGGCAGCTACCGCTGGCATGATGGTTAGTTGAGCAACATTAGCTCCAGTAGGTAGTGTTGGAATAGCAGACTGGAAGGAAACGTAGTTGTCACCGATAACACTAACCGTGCTTGTATACGAAATTGCTCCAGCACTTGCGAGAGCCCCTTCGTGTTGAATCCAATCTTTGTAGAAACTATACCGAGGAGTATATGAAGCTTGACGAGGATCTAAGAATTGAGTTTCTGCTTGTCCGGTCTCGGTAGCAGATATCGCTACAAAATCTGTTGCAGGTATTACCGTATAATCTCCGGTAACATATTCTCCTACCATATTACAGAAGTAGATTGGATCTCTTTCAGTATTAGAGTAGATAACAGGGTTACCGGAGGATGTTAGATAATAGGCACTAGCATCTTCTTCATACAGTGGGTAACCTGCCATATTTCTAATCTGAGTATTCGTGAGTCCGGAAATTGCTGGTACTAGATTGAAAGCAGGATTAAGGTGTGGGAAATAGACCCTATTAGCCGAAGCGTACGATGGAGTTACTGTAGTAGTAGGAACTACGAGACCATTACCGCTAGCAAAGGCGGGAATTCGAGAAGTAGGAATTCCGAGAAGCTCGCAGCTCACAGACCTTGCGGTATTGAAAGATAGTAAAACAGTTTTACTAGTAGACGTATCGTTAGACGCCCATGAGGTAATCGCTGAATCTAGCTCTACGGAAAGCGTCCCTTCTGAAGAGCTTGCTACCACGGTCAGACCGGATATTGAATTCGTAACACTAGTAGAATACGCGGCCTTGTTTGTGTCGCCGACAATAATATGCTCAATTCCCTGAGTAGTAGCCCCGTGCGCAGAAGCTCGGAGAGTGGTAGTACCGAGCGATGTTGTAGCATCTCCCATCACCCAGTTCATACCATTTGTAGATGTAGCTACTTTGCCACCTGCGCCAACTATCGTCCAGGATCCGTAATCAAAGGATACATCATAAATGTCCGATGTGCCCCAATTCGCGCTGTTGCTCAAGGCAGTTGTAGGAAGGGCTACGCTTGTCCAGGATACGCCATCGTCGGTGCTATACGAGATCGCACCGCCGGATCCTACTGCAACCCAGAGCCCTGTACCTTCGCCATATTCAATATCAGCGATATAATTATCACCCCAACTTGCACCCATATAAGCAAAGGTCCAAGCAGCGGTTCCGTCAGACGGAGCTAGGTTTGTACTTCTGGCGAGAAGAGAAATAGTATCAGAACCAGCAACGTTATTACCGCCGCCAATCATCCAAACTCCATTACCCTGAGCAACGGCACGAACCGGGCTATTACCCCAACCAGCCGGGACTCCTTGAGTTCCAGCTGGAATACCCGCTGGAGCTCCAGGTGGTAACGGAACAGCAACACCATCTGCTCCCGGTAAGGCTGTTGTCACCCAAGTAGTAGTTCCCTCCACGAAGTACGCTACCTTACCATCTGCACCGCCGATGACCCAAGTTCCCGTAGTAGGGTAGTAATCAAGCGCGTAGATATTAGATGTTCCCCAACCAGAACCAGTTAGCGGATCTAGAATCCAGGTTGCACCGTTATCTAACGAGTATGCACATTTGCCGTTATCGCCGACAACGCGCCATTGATCTGCCCCAGTTGTAGAAGTAGCGAATATAATCTTATTGATATACCCGGTTCCCCAACCAGGAATAGCTACGCTTGTCCACGAAGTCCCGTTAGTTGACTTGGCTAAGTTACCACCTGCTCCACCCGCAAACCATGTTGGTGAAGAGCTCTTATTACAAGCTACTGTTCTTACCGCAGAGAATGGAAAGTTACCTGTAGTTGTTAAGAATACGTCACCACCAAGGGTGTATGTCGCTACCGCGTAGTCTCCTGCCCTGAGTAACTTAATTGCATCCGTAAAGGCTCGAATATCATCATCCCCAGAACCGAGCGGTCGAAGAAGAGTTGGGCTATCCTTTGTAACGGTACCTGCAAGAGCAAGCAGATTCTTGTAATAAATATTCTCGTATAAGGTAGAATACTGGCGAACCGTAGCTGAAGTAGATACATGTACAGCATCGTACACCGAGAGCTTTTCAAGAGCAGCCTTAAATTCTGCAAGATACGTTGCGTCTGAATCAGTTCCGGTCCCCGAGATTGGACGAAGAATTTTCCTATTAGACGAGTCTGGAATACCGACAAGGTCTACGTAATGATTAAAGAATCTATTCTCTAGTGCGGGATCGTATGCATTACGAACCTGAACTTGAAGACCAGATAACGCAGTATCTTTAAGAGAAAGCTTTGTGATTGGGAAGTCGAGCCCTTCGACCATCTGTAGAATCTCTGGATTAGATTTGGAGATCTTTCCTGTAAACAATCCAAGGTTCTTAAAGTACTTCGGTTCGCGGAATTTTACGTAGTGACGAACAGAACCATTAAGAGTATAGAAAAGCTCGGCCGATTCATCAAAGTAGAGCGGGCTCTCTGTGAGATCGTATGGCTGACCATTCTGATCTACTGCTGTGTACTGAGGATCAAGCCGAATTCGGAACTTACAAGATCCGCGAGAAAGGAATCGACGAGGTAGCTGGTACGTAGAGACCGTTTCATTTACGAGGGCTGCTCGCGCATGCGTGATAACGCTATATGTTCCTGTCGGAACCGCGTTACGTGCAATGGATGAATTCAGGGTCCCGAGGCACTTACCATTCGCTACTACCCATTGGCCTACGGTATCCGACGAGTTTGCAAGCCCGGTTAATACTAACCAATCTCCAACATCAACGGCGGTACCTCCATCAAGATCTGTGATTGTACAAGCTCGTGGAAGAATGAAGTACGGAAATTGAGTTTCTAGAACTGTAGCAAGGTCGCTTCCTTCTTCGATATGAATGAGGCTGAGGCTAGGTAGTGCGACCGTAGTAGCCCCGGAGCCAGCAGGTTCCCACATGCCCTGTAGTACCCAAGTACGAATGTCCCAGGATATACCATTCCAAATAATCCAATCGTCTTTTGTAAATGTATAGGGACCAATACTTGTACTCTGAGTAACTACGTAATAATCATTGACTTCGGTTGCTTCAGGCCACTGAGGGACGGTTGGCTGGTTAGGTACAGTAGCAGGTATCCAGGTTCCCTGGTCATGCCAGGTATTCGGGAGGCGCTTGATCTCTGTAAGAGCTGGAGAGTTAACGACTAGAGCATTACCGTTCGTCAGAGGGACTTCGATATCCTTAAACTGCTGAGAATGTACAGTTGTTGTTATTGCGTGAAAGGAATTCGTAGAAGCTGAATCCGGAACTAGCCCTAGTAAGTTTTCGTACTCACCAACCGGCGTTTCGAAAATCGGTAGTTCGAGCTCAAGGTTAGTAATAGTACTAGATGAAGTAGGAGCACCTCCACCGCCAGAAGCTAGATATGTACTGCGTCGCTTCTCATCCTCGCCTCCGTCTCGTCGCATATCGTAGAAGGCAGAGCCGTAGATCGTTGGTCGAACGAGGTCATCGATAGATACGAATAGAGAGGATTTTGAAGCTCCGCCAGTGCCTAGCTGAACGTACTTGGGGGTATTGTCTTGATTATAGTTGTTTGGCAGCGTAATAAACTTAGCTTGAAGCTTATTATCGCTGTAGTAATTTCCCTCTATAACAGAGTATAGCCCAGAGAGGTCTGCCGTTAGATTCAGTTGTACTCCGACGTGAATCTGCTCTGTAGCTCTCTTTGATCGAGAAACGAAGGCTTCAATATATTCTAGCCATGGCAGGTCACAAAGGCAAGAGTATACTCCATTACTCTTTCGCTCTAGAATATTGGGGTGAAGAAGAACCTGATCGAGAGATAGATCGAGAAAAATATCTCGATCATAGAAGATATTTGCAGGGTTAGCGATTCCTGGAGGAAGTCTAGTAGGATGCTTGTAGAGAGTTACATCCTTAATACCCTCTAGATACCCCTGGCTAATGTCAGGCCAGATATTTGAGGGCCAGAGGAAGGCAAAGGCTGAGGATGATAGGGTCGGGAAGCGAGAATAAACGGTATTCTTAAAATTAAGAATCTGAGGATCCTTAACTGCGTAACCTCGCTTAAGCGTAAGTGCGTATGTAAATGTACCAAATCGTGTTGCAGGTTCTGAGATCGTGATATAGTCCGCTGATGCGTACGAGATAACCGTACCTTCAGTGATTCCTGGACCTCGAATTGCATCACCAGCCGATAGTCCTTCTGCTTTGGTTCGCTCCGTGCTCCCACCCACAATATTGATTTGCTTAGGATTCGATTCGGAAATTGTACCCGAGATACTCTCTGTTTCAAGAGCGAGAAGGTCGGCGAGGAAAATAGATGAACAACGATTCTTCCATTTCGTAAAGCTCTCTACTGTGAAGAACTCTACGTCAGAGAGCATCACGCCGTCTCGGGAAGCTTCTTTAGTCTCGACGTATCCATACTCGATTTCATTTAACCAGCCAAACATAGCTGTCATTTGAGTCCAGACAAGGGTGACCGAATCGTAATAATAAAAGTCAGCCGTTTGCCCGATAGCGATGGAGGGAGAAGAGACGTAACTATCTGCGGTATTTCTTAAAGCTTCTCTATTACCGCTTTCTCCAGTTATAGGGTTTATTTCAGGAATATTCTTTATCTGGAATATTGCTTGCGTTGGCTTACTCATCGAGTTAATCGTAAAGGAAGCTGCTCCCTGAATAAAGATATCTTTAGTTGTTCCATTCTGCTGAGGGACGTGAATATTGATACCGCTATAGAGAATGTCTTGCGGAGGGTTAGACTGAAGAACAGCGGATCTGTTAGGATCCATCACAAGTAGAATCTGCCCTGAAACCAGCTTTTGAATAACGGCGAAGTCCTTTCTTGGGAATACACCTACGATGTAATCATCTTGGATAGTATCTCCAACCTGGAGGACTCCTTCTCCAAACGGGGCGTGTGTAATATTCGCGAGAGGTTCAATAGTCGACGGGTACATTCTAACTGCAGTATCTATCGGCAACGAGAATCGGCCGAGAGCTCGATCTGTAATGTCCTTTAGGTTACCAAATGGGCGAGGTGTTAAATTAAGTCGACTTATAATCCCCCCATTTCGAAGAATGCCATATTCCCGAATAGATGGAAGCAGCGTATTAGATGTCTGAAAATAATGGGACTGGTAATTGACGTACCCAGCTGGAGACGTTCCAGCGGACTGTACAGTAACGCCTGACTGATCTCCTAGTACCGCAGGAGCAAGAATTTGCTTTTTATCGTATACGAAAGCTCCTACAGATACTCGAGGAAGAGCGGAGGTATCACTGAGAATATTCTGAGGATCGGCTTCGTATACTCTGAGTAGATTAGAGGGATCGACTATGCCGCCGAATTCAATCTGGGCACTCTCTCTAAAAATGGATGTGTTATCGCCCAGCATATCGATTAACCTGAATCGACGAAAAAGATTTCCACTAGTTACGTCTATCTTACCATCTGCAGTCTTTGGAATATACGTACCAGTGGGGTACACAGCGCCATGACGATACATGGAGGAGAAGACAAGCTTGTAGCCGATATACGATCCAAAAAACTTACGACGGAAAGCAGCTGAACGCAGATCTCGAATCTTCCATTTGAGCTCTTCTCTGGTGAGAGCGGAGCCCGTGATAGACTGCGACCATTTCTCCAAGAATCGATAGTTCGGAGTGTACCCTATAATAGCTGCTGCGGCGTAGAATGCGTCGTTGAGCTCTGTCGCTGTTAGCAGCTGTGCGTAGCCTGGATGATCTGGATAAAGATGATCGAGGTACCTGTATATCTCATGAAGGAAGAGATCGATTTCAGGAAGGATGACGCCGTCGAGCGCTACAGAGTGATAGGTAGGAAGCACTCTGTATGTAACATCTGCAGTTAGGTTGTTTCCGGATTTTGGAGGAGGTATAGGTATTCCTGTCTCATCTACGGATTTAAGGAGAATTCTAGTAGCCGAAACTTCCTTGACTGCAAAGGTGCTATCTCCGGGAATAGTTACAAAAATCTGGTCTACAGTGTCCTGATTAACTTGATTACTAAGATCTTTTCCTTCATTATTTAGAGAACTAAGTTGAATTTCATGAGGTGAGGTTTTCAAGATAACCACTCCGTGCAACCGAGTTAGCTTTAGCTCGGGGTCTGGTCCATACACAGAAGATGGAGATCCGTTAACCGTTTTTAGTATGGAGTCATATAGAGTGTCGCCCTCCTTACCTACTACGCCGTATACAACCTCTGAAGTACCAATAAAGTATTTCCAAAAGTCATTACGGAGGCCGGACGGAAGAAGAGTCCAAAGAGCTCCGGGAGGGACTTCATTTGTTACCTGTACCCGCTTGATAAGATTGAACTCGCTATCCGAGGTCAAGGAGGATGCGGCAGTAGCAGAAAGAAGTGAAACAACGTCTGACATTCATTACCTCTTATAGCTGAGAAGTACGGGATCGTTCTACAACGATATCCTCATCTTCCGCAAAAATGATCTCGTTCCAATTCTCTGGTTCAAGATCCGTGAGCAGGGGATGCGCATATACCTTAATGGATACGAAGTTTCGCAAGGTACCAAGGAACTGCTCCTTGTTCGTCACATCTATGTTAGTGAATTCGAAGAAGCTCGCCGGGATAGTTATATATCCGCGAGCGAAGTCAATGGAGTCCGGATTCTCGTAATTCTCATTGAACACAACGTCAAAGTAATCAACGTAGCGCCAGTCCCTCTTATAACACTGCTGTCCGCCAGGAAGAAGAACTCTCGGGTCCTCTTCATTAGACGGCCAAGTGACCTCATCTACTTTGAAGATGTAATTTTTACCTGTGCTGTCTACGATATATGGACGAATCTCAAATGGGTCCTTAGCAAAGTCTCGTACTCGAGAAAC
>ERZ795044.260-NODE-260-length-48231-cov-6.260586_pt1 | contig 48231 bp, 41 predicted proteins | sample MGYA00375128_ERZ795044 | MGnify/ENA primary metagenome ERZ795044 (study PRJEB30173, sample SAMN05720213) | anaerobic digester metagenome | isolation source: active sludge of municipal wastewater-treating anaerobic digesters | place: USA | collected 2014-12-22 ...
CGATAGCAAGGTAAACTGCTTTCGCTCTGACAGCACCGGCATCACGTACTTTGACGTGGATGCAATCCAGATACACCACTGGATAAACCGCATCCAGTGGCCGTGACTGCCATTGCTTTACATCATCCACCACCGCATCGGTGACAGTTGAAATAAGTGTAGGTGATATTTCCGTGCCATACATATCGGTGAGGTGTGCCTGGATTTCACGCACCGTCATGCCGCGTGAATACAGTGAGATGATCTTGTCATCAAAGCCGGTCCAACGTGTTTGATGTTTGGGGATAAGTTGCGGCTCGAAACTGCCTTCGCGGTCACGGGGGACTTCAATCGGCAGTTCACCAAACTCACCCTTTAAAGTCTTACGACTTTTACCGTTACGGGCATTACCGCTGGCATTGGTGACGGCTTCATGCTTGTCATGACCAAGGTGCTCAGCCATCTCAGCTTGAAGCGCACGTTCAACTAATGCTTTGGTGAGTTGTTTGAGAAGACCGTTCTCACCAATCAGATCTTCTGGCTTCTTGTAATTCGATAGCAGGCTATCAATTAAATCGTTGGGTAAGGCTTTTGGTAACGTCATTTTTAATCCATTTCTGAAAATAGCAGTTTCCTGCAAAATGACGTTTACACAAAATTATTTACACCCTCAGGACACCCTCAGGACACCCTCTCTTTTGATCATTGTGAGTTAGTCAATAAATATTATGTTTTCGGCTTCTTGTTTTACAATAAATTCAGTTTCGTAAGATTGTTTATTTTTAGGCTTAAAATTAGTGAAGTCAAATAACTCCCTGTCAAGCAAGTGCGACGGGGATACATTACAAACTGCTCTAAACATACTCTCAACTCTTCCAGGATTTTCCTTACTCCATTTACCCAAAAGCTCTTTCATTACTTGTCGCTGGAGATTTGGTTGAGAGCCACATAAGTTACATGGAATTATGGGAAACTGCATCATTTGAGAATATTGTTTAATGTCTTTTTCAACGCAGTAAGCTAAGGGTCTGATTACAATATTATTGCCTTCATCAGATCGCAGTCGAGGCGGCATAGCCTTTAAACTACCTCCATAAAACAAGTTCAACAATAATGTCTCTAAAATATCATCTCTGTGATGTCCAAGGGCAATTTTGCTTGCCCCTAACTCATTTGCAGTTTTGTAAAGTATTCCACGGCGCATTCTTGAACATAATGAACACGTCGTTTTGCCTTCAGGAATTTTTTCCTTCACCACACTGTAAGTATCTTGCTCCACTATCTTAAAATCAACACCAATTTTCTTAAGATAAGTTGGCAATACATCCGCCGGAAATCCTGGTTGCTTTTGATCCAAGTTTACTGCCACAACTTTGAAATCTACGGGAGCTATTTTAGAAAAATATACAAGTGTGTCTAACATTGTATAACTATCTGCTCCACCAGATAAACACACCATTACAAGATCACCATTTTCAATCATATTAAAATCCATGATTGCCTTTCCAGCATCCCTACGAATTCTTTTTTGCAATTTGTTAAAACTATATTGATTCATTAATACTCTCTACTTTTTAGTTGGTTTGGTTCATAAAAGCACAATTCTAAATTAAAACTAAAATACTGATACCAATTTAAGATGTATCACAACATATCGAAGTACCAAGCGTATAAAACTTTGAATAGCATGTTTATGATGTAAGTTTACTAGTCAGATAATTTTAAAGCTGAGTCTTGATTATCAGCGATAAGTGAAAAATTAATATTTTTTTTGAGAATTTAGGGCATCATAAATGTAAAGATTGTTCTAGTGACAGCCTAAAAGCTTACATTTTTATTTTATTTGTCAACATGATTATTTATTTTGTATATGTTTTAAAAGGATTATTTTAAAAATAGCTAACATGGTTATGCTAATAAGTAAAGACTCTCACGCCATGCTCATGCTATTACTGGCACTGCAAGCGCGCGCGCCCATTGACTTTAAGTTGATTGCGATGAATCTTGATCAAAAGCAACCCGGTTTTCCGGCTGATATTTTGCCCGCCTATTTTGAAAAACTGGGCGTTGACTACCGCATTGTTGAAGCTGACACTTACTCTATTGTGAAAGAAAAAATCCCTGAAGGCAAAACCACCTGCTCGCTCTGTTCACGATTACGCCGTGGTGTGATTTACACCACGGCCAAAGAACTCGGTGCAAATAAAATCGCGCTGGGCCATCACCGTGATGACATTGTAGAGACGTTATTTTTGAATCTATTTTTTGGTGCAAAGATGAAAGCCATGCCACCTAAACTTTCCACCAATGATAAACAAAACATTGTCATTCGCCCATTAGCATATTGCAGCGAAAAAGATATTGCCAGCTACGCGCGGCAAATGGACTTTCCAATTATTCCTTGCGATTTATGTGGTAGTCAAGAAAATTTACAACGCCAAAAAGTCAAGGAAATGCTTCATAGTTGGGAGCGCGAACAACCGGGCCGCATTAATAATATTTTTCGTGCCATTGGTAATGTTGAACCTTCTCACTTGGCCGACTTTAATCTTTATGACTTTAAAAATTTAAGCCAAGCCAAACCTGAAGATGAAGATCCGTTATTCGGCGACATCGCCAACGAAGGTGCAGCACTGAGCATTAATAACACTGCTGGCACACGCATCGAATTTGTTAGAAATACATAATGTTACAAATATTTCAATAAATTTGCGTAGTATGCGCGGTAACGTGTTGTCTTTTAGCTATTGACCTTGCTATTATCCAAGCTACAGGCAACGTAGCACCGTATTCCAGCCCTTTTAAACATTCATTTTCCTAGGCTTGCATGTCCAAACTGTTAATTGTTGAATCCCCTTCCAAGGCTAAAACGCTTAAAAAATATCTTGGAAGCGACTTTGAGGTTTTAGCCTCATACGGACACGTGCGTGATTTGATTCCCAAAAATGGCGCTGTAGATACCGAACACGACTTCGCGATGAAGTACGATATTATCGAGCGCAATAGCAAACATGTGGACGCCATTGCCAAAGCCGTCAAAAGTGCAGACAGCATTTACCTCGCAACCGACCCGGACCGCGAAGGTGAGGCAATCTCTTGGCATATTGCGGAGATATTAAAGTCAAAAAATCTACTTAAAAATAAGCTCATGAAACGCGTTGTATTTCATGAAATTACAAAAACAGCGGTTGAACACGCCATTGCGGAGCCGCGTGATATTTCAATGCCAATGGTCAACGCGCAACAAGCACGCCGTGCGCTCGATTACTTGGTTGGCTTTAATTTATCGCCATTGTTATGGAAAAAAATCCGCCGTGGTTTATCGGCTGGGCGCGTGCAAAGCCCGGCGCTGCGGCTCATTGTTGAGCGTGAGTTAGAAATTGAGGCTTTTAAGTCTCAAGAATATTGGTCTATTCATTTAGATGCGCTCAAACACAGCCACGGCTTTAGCGCAAAACTTATTCAGCTCAACCATGAAAAGGTAGAACAATTTACCGTTATCAACCACGACCAGCAAAATGATATTGTCGGTAAATTATTACTTGCAAGCGCTGGCAAAACCACTGTTTCAAGGGTAGAGAAAAAACAACGCAGCCGTAGCCCTGCTGCACCTTTCACCACTTCAACCCTGCAACAAGAAGCGGTACGTAAGCTTGGTTTCACAACCTCGCGCGCCATGCGCATCGCCCAGCAACTCTATGAAGGCATGGACGTTGGCAACGGCACAGTGGGTTTAATTACTTACATGCGTACAGACTCATTTAGCATTGCGGCTGAGGCAATTGCGCAAATTCGTGATTATGTGAAAAAGAATTTCGATACTGAATATCTGCCAAAAACGGCCATTGCCTACAAAACAAAATCAAAAAGTGCGCAAGAAGCACATGAGGCGATTCGCCCGACCGATATCAACCGCACCCCTGCTAGCGTGCGCCAATACTTAACCGATGAGCAGTTCAAGTTATACGAAATGATTTGGAAACGGGCGCTTGCCTGCCAAATGTCACCTGCCAAGTTTGATGCGGTGAGTGTTGATTTAAGTGTTGGCAGTGATGCTAATTTATTCCGTGCTTCTGGCCAAACATTGGTATTTCCTGGCTTTATCGCGGTGTATATGGAAGGCACTGATGACGAGGAAGAAGAGGCCGAAGCCAAATTACCGCACCTTGAAACTGGCGAAGTACTGACCGTAGAAAAAATTTACGGGGAGCAACATTTTACTGAGCCACCACCACGCTATGGTGAAGCTAGCTTGGTTAAAATTTTAGAAGAATACGGCATTGGCCGCCCATCAACTTATGCCAGCATTATTAGCACACTGCAAGACCGTGAGTATGTGATACTCGATAAAAAACGCTTTAAGCCAACAGATGTTGGTCGGGTGGTGAATAAGTTCTTAACTGAGCATTTCACAAAATATGTGGATTACGACTTTACTGCTAATCTTGAAAATGAACTCGATGAGATTGCTGAAGGCGACCGCGAGTGGATACCGGTCATGGATGAATTCTGGCATGGATTTAACCAGCAATTACTCAGCAAAGCCGATGTAGACCGCCCTGGCAACGAATTAATTGACGAGGCTTGCCCAAAATGTGGCAAACCGCTACAAAAACAACTCAGCCGCTATGGCAGTTTTATTGGCTGTACGGGCTATAACGACACGCCTAAGTGTGACTACAAACGCAGTATCGGTGGCGAAGCAGCGGTAGGTGCTGACCCCATCATCATTGGCAGCGACGATGAAACTGGCAAAGAAATTATGCTCATGAACGGCCCATACGGCCCATATTTACAGCTTGGCGCAGTCATTGAGGGCGACAAAAAGAAACCGAAGCGCGTCAGTGTGCCTAAAGAGATTTCACTGGCTGACATGAGTTTAGAAACCGCAAAAATGGTGCTGTCACTCCCGCGCGATTTAGGCCAACACCCGGAAACTGGCAAAAAAATTGTGGCAAATATTGGTCGTTTTGGGCCATATGTGAATCATGATGGTAAATTTAAGTCGATTCCAAAAACTGAAAGCGTCTTTACGATCGACCTTGCAGGGGCTGTCACCCTGCTTGCGCAAGCACATAGTGGGCCAGCACCCATTGCCGATTTAGGGCCGCATCCGTCAGGCGAAGGCCGCATTGAAATCTATGCCGGACGCTATGGCCCCTATGTTCAGCATGCAAAAATTCGCGCTACTTTGCCAAAAAGTGTAGAACCAGAAGCGCTTACTTTAGAAGAAGCGATAGAGCTGCTCAATGCTAAAGCACTCAAAGATGCGCCTGCTAAAAAAACAACGGCAAAGAAAGTAGTTGCTAAAAAACCAGCCACCAAAAAAGAAGCCGTAAAAAAAGTGGCGACTAAAAAATCCGTCACTAAAAAAGCTGTTACTAAAAAACCGGTCGCTAAAAAGCCGGCTAAAGAATAAATTCTGAATATTGGTAAAAATTAAAAACGGCGCTTGCGCCGTTTTTTTTATCTAACATCTGGCTAATGACAGCATTGAAAATTAATTTTAATTCATGCTTTTTGTGCCGAGGAAAATTTAATGCCCTGAGAGCCTTTATTTATAAGGCTCACAGGGCATCGAAAAAGGTTGCAGTCTAATTTGTTGGTTTTTAGCCGCTTACGTGTTCACCTAGTACTTCAGTTTTATTATTTTCTACCCATTTGCGCACTCGATTGGCATCGCCAATTCTTGTAGATTTTCCAGCCGCGTCCAGCAAAATAATAATAAGCGATTGACCAGAAATTTCAGCTTGCATCACCAAGCAACGTCCCGCTTCACTAATATAACCCGTTTTAGATAGACCAATCATCCATTCACCAGCCCGCACCAGCGCATTGGTGTTCACAAAATTCACCGGGTAATCATGGTTGAGTAAACTCATTTCTTGTGAAGCGGTGGTCGATTCCTGACGAATTTCATCATACAAATAAGCAGTTTTGACCATTTTGACTAAATCTTCAGCGGTTGAAACATTGTTGCTGTCCAAGCCAGTTGCGTCATAAAACTTAGTTGACCGCATGCCGAGCGAAGTCGCTTTGCGATTCATAGCGCGCAAAAATGCATCGATACCACCTGGATAATTATGTGCCAGCGCTGAAGCGGCACGATTTTCAGATGACATCAACGCCAAACGCAACAATTCTGCACGCGTGAGGGCAGTGCCTACGCTTAAGCGTGAGCGTGTACCTTTTAAATAATCAATGTCGTCTTCAGAGATATACAGGACTTCATCCATCGGCAGTTTTGCATCTAACACTACCATCGCGGTCATCAGCTTGGTAACAGAGGCAATGGGTGTCACTTCTTTGGTGTTTTTTTCGTAAATCACTTCGCCTGTGTATTGATTGATGACCAAGGCCTTGGCAGAAGCTAATTGCAGTGGGCCATTGCCGTCATATAAATCTTCAAAGGTTTCTGTAGGTTGAACATAAACAGGTTTACGCAATTTCACATGCATGTTTGACTTACGTGATGCATTTAACTTACTGCCTTTAAGTTTTGCACTAGGGCTATGCTTAGTTAACTTATATTTGCCAGTGACATTTTTATTCAACGTATATTTTGCGTTGCTGACTTTAGCGTTGGATGCTACATTTTTTTGCTTTTGTTTAGACGCAGCCAATGAAGCCACCGGGGTGAGGGCTAGCATGAAAGCTAAATAAATGAGTGTAAATTTACGCATAAAAACCCCTAAATTTTCTTATGGTACATATAGTTATGTCGGAATATTATAATTAAACTTTAACTTTGTCATCAAATATTTACAATTTTCCCGATGAACGCTATAAAAACCATCATACTTTGACTACATCTTTAATTTTAACGCCAAACTGGGTGTTTCGGATTACAATAAAACCTATATTCACCTGCTAAATTAAAACTTAAATTATGTCTATTCCAAAAACACTACACTACAGTAAAGAACACCTTTGGACACAAGCCGATGTTGACGGTTCATGGCAGGCAGGCATCACCGACTATGCGCAGGATTTGTTAGGCGATATTGTGTTTGTTGATGCACCGGCAGTCGGCACAAAACTCGTTGCAGGCCAACCCTGCGGCTTGGTTGAATCGGTGAAAACGGGCTCTGACTTACACGCGCTGGTAGATGGCGAAGTCGTTGCAATCAATGTAGAAGTAATCAACGCGCCCGAGCGCATTAACGATAAACCTTATGAGGCTTGGATTTTTAAATTTAAGCCGCTTGAGGCCAATGTTGAAGCGCAACTGCTTTCAAGTGAAGATTATCAGAAACTGATTAGTGCCTAGCTACCCTACGGCGCAAGGAAAATTTCGTGCGCTATCAACCAAAATTAAGCGTATTTTTAACGGATATTGAGTACAAACCTTTTTGGATGCCCTGAGAGCCTTATAAATAAAGGCGCTCAGGGCATTAAATTTTTCTCGGTGAAAATTTAAGGTTTTATTTTGGAAAAACCAAGCGTACCGATTCCACCATTTTTTCAATTTCCGCTTTGATGTTAGCGGTTAAGGTTTCTTCAATACGGGGCACTTCTGCATCTAAAATCTCATGCACTTTGTTATCGAGCGCCTGCTCCACTTCTGGCAATTCGGCAGTTAATCCACGCTTAAATTCATTTTTGGCTTCAGCTGCCATCGTCATGTAGTCTTCGCGCAAGCTTGCGCTCAACTCATTCGACAAGCCTTGATAAAGCGCAGGGAAAGTATCGCCCAACTTTTGCTCAAGCGCCTGTTGCGATTCCACCTGCAGGGCATCTAAAAACACACTGAGTTCTGAGTGCGTTTGTTGTGTCAGCTGATGATAGATGTCGGCCAGTTCGGTCGGCAGGTTCGTTTGACGTTCGGCAAGAATATCTTCATTTAATTGCGCAATTTTGCTCTGCAAACTATCTGTTGCGTTTTCCACCGTGAGGGTTTCCAAGCTGGCTAGTTTTGCTTGCAATTGCTCGGCCAACCCCTGCTCCATGGCAGGTAGGGCTTGCGTGAGGTTTGCCTGCACCGTTGCAATGCCTTGTGCTTGCAGTTCATTTAACGTTTGTTCAATATCGGCTTTAACAATTGCGGCACTGTGGTGCAACATTGCCGGTAATTCTGTTGCCAAATCCGCTTTGGTTTTATCCACAAAATTCGCGGTGTTCGCCAATAATGATTGCTCTGCGCTAGTAACCGCCTGGCTTAGCTCCTGATTCACCGTTTGTTTGATGTGCGCGGCAAGTGTTTGCTGCGTTTGCTCCAACTCGGTGTAAATCGTTTCAGATAAAAAGTCGTGGCTAGCGCGTTGGGCATTCGCTAATTCATTGCTTACAAAAGATTTTAATGCACTTTCTTTTTCCAGTTGAATCGCTTCAAACTGTTTATCTAAGCGGGCTAATTGCTGCTCAAATTGCTGACTCAACGCACTTGCCATATAGGCCTGATTGGCCTTTTGAATATTCGCGGACTCATTATGCAAGTTTTCTAAAATATCTTCCTGCAATTTTTTTCTGAGTTTTGGTATGACAGATTTTTCAATCTCATCTTCTAAATGCGGTCTGATTTGCGCAATAATTTCTGCAATTAAATTGGGGGATAATGGAATCGACTTTGCTGAGGATTTATCTGCACCCGCAATTTCAGTTAATACAGGAATATCATCTTCTTTCATTTCCAGTCCTTTACTTCACCTGTTTTTTCATCTGTTGCTTTAATTGCATAGCCACGATCTTTATAAAACTTGAAGCGCTGCCGTGCAGCAATTCTGTCGGATTCGTCTGTACCCACAATTTCCACCAAATGCCTAAAGCGGCTAAAAAATGGCGGATGCTGATTCTGTAAATTAATTAAAATATCGTCTTGCTGCAAATTTTCGCCTGAACAATCAAGCAATATAGCTGAAAACGCACTGTGTGCTTCAGTAGCCTTCGCATTTGCTAAAAAACTCGTTGCAGAATGTTGCCACAAATACTGCTGCAGCGCGCTGTTCATTTGCTCATCTTGCGTCAATAAAGTTAGCTGGCGGCCTTTATTCGTGGCTTTTTCGCAAAGCTCAGCCGACTTGGCTAACTTATCAGCCACATTAAAATAGAACTCTACGCGCGTCATATTGCTAATATCACCCGAAAATTATTGATTTGCGCGATTCACTAAAAATGCTGTTAAAAGTGGCACTGGACGACCGGTACCCCCTTTTTCTTTACCCGATTTCCAGGCAGTACCTGCAATATCCAAATGCGCCCAATGATATTTTTCAGCAAAGCGTGATAAGAAACAAGCGGCGGTAATGCTCCCTGCAGCACGCCCGCCGATATTGGCTAAATCGGCAAAGTTACTTTCCAGTAACGGTTGATATTCTTCCCACATTGGCATGTGCCAAGCGCGGTCTAAGGCCGCCTCGCCCGCGCGCAGTAACTCGTGCGCCAGCGCGTCTTGGTTACTAAATAAGCCCGTTGCATGGTGACCAAGCGCAATGACACAAGCACCAGTGAGGGTCGCAATATCGACCACCGCACTCGGCTCAAAACGTTCAGCATAAGTCAGTGCATCACACAAAATCAGGCGGCCTTCTGCATCAGTATTCAGCACTTCAATTGTCAGCCCTGACATACTTGTCAGCACATCGCCTGGGCGCGTCGCGCGGCCATCCGGCATATTTTCACAGGTTGGAATAAGCCCAATCACATTCAACTTTAAGTCTAACGCTGCAATTGTTTTAAAGGTACCTAACACGCTTGCGGCACCGCACATATCATATTTCATCTCATCCATTTCAGCGCCTGGCTTCAATGAAATACCGCCGGTATCAAACGTAATTCCTTTACCCACCAGCACGACTGGTTTTTCGCCCACACTCCCTTTGAGATGCTGCATGATGATAAATTTGGGAGGCGTTTCACTGCCTTGCGACACACCTAAAAATGAACCCATGCCTAATTTCTCAAGCGCCTCGCGCTCTAACACCTCTACCTGCAACCCATATTGCTGACCCAACCCCAGCGCCTGTTCTGCCAAATAAGTTGGATTACAAACATTTGGGGGCAAATTACCTAAATCTTTTGCCAAACTGACCCCAAGCGCAACGGCCTCACCATAGACCAAACCTGCATTTGCTTGAGCGATTTCACTCGTCTCAGCCACGCTGATATCCATGCTAAGCTGGATATTTTTCGTGTCTGCTTTTACTTTCTTTCTTTTGATTGCATCAAATTGATAGTGCGCATCTAATGTTGCTTCAACCAGCAACGCCACCCTACGCTCTGCGGTTAATTTTTTAACCGTTAATTCAGCTAAAAAAGTGGCAGCATTTTTTGCGCCACTTTTCACCAAAGCTTTGAGTGAAGCGCGCACGGCCTTGCAATATTGCTTTTCTGTAAATCCTGCCGCTTTACCTAAACCTACCAGCATTACGCGCGCACTTGCGACATTTGCTACGTCGTGCAGCATTAAGGTGGATTCTAATTTGCCATCAAAATCACCACGCTTTAATATTTTTGTCAAAAAACCCTCGGCTACGGCATCCACCTGCTTTGCTGCAGCTGATAATTCTTGAGATTCGTACACCCCTAAAATGACACAATCGTTAAGCTCTTTCGCCGCACTGCCGTTTTTTATGCTAAATTTCATGGTTTACAATCCTAGTGATTTGATTTAAGTTAAATTATCGCGTGTTTTACACGCATTTCAAAGTTGTAAATAAACTAACCGTGCATATACTGCTCTTCAACATCAATTAAACCACCCATCAATATGCTTTTTAAGCGTTCTCTCATTCAAGAATTAAGTGCAAGTGCTGCTGGCGCTTTTCTTATATTAACGGGCATTGTTATTGCACAACGTGCAGGGTTTTTAATACGTCACGCCGCAAAAGGCATTATCCCCAACGACGCAATTACCACCATGCTGGGATTCAACATGATTCGATTTTTACCCATGTTGCTGTCTTTAAGCTTGTTTTTAGCAATCCTCTTAACGCTCTCACGCTGGTATAGAGACTCTGAAATGGTCATTTGGTTTAGCGCGGGCTTAAGTACCAACAGCTTAATTCGCCCTATTCTCAACTTCACAATCCCCATCGTCATCATCATCTCTTTACTGAGTTTTTTCGTCACGCCGTGGGCCATCAATAAAGTTGAAGATTATCGCGTTCAACTTGAAAGTCGTGACGACTTATCCACAATTAACCCCGGGGTTTTTAAAGAGTCGGCCCATGCGGACCGGGTCTTTTTTGTAGAAAGCTTTGATGAACTGGGCAATGTTGTTAAAAATATCTTCGTACAATCTATTCAACATGAAAAACTAGGCATTATCGTCGCAGCAAAAGGCAGTCGTCTTGTGGAAAAAAATGGAGACAATTTTCTGCTCATGCAAAATGGCAGGCGTTATCAAGGCGTGCGCGGTACGGCTGAATACTCAACAACGGAGTTTGAAAAATACGCTATTCGCGTTGAAGCCGTAGAGGCACAGCGAGATGCGCCAACCACCCAGTCCATTTCAAGCTTTGAACTCTTAAAAAACTCTAACAATGCAAACATTGCCGAACTACAGTGGCGTTTATCCATGCCTATTGCAGCCTTGATACTAGCAATCTTGGCGATTCCATTAAGCGCTGTTGACCCACGCGCGGGACGCTCAGCTAACTTCGCGCTCGCCATCATCATCTATATTTTATACATTAACTTGTTAAGTATTATTCAGGCATGGATTGCTCAAGACAAGATAAGCGGCATTGTCGGTTTATGGCCCGTCCACTTTATTTTTGGGTCGGTAGCCATCTACATGGTCTATCGCCGCATGCAGCAACTCACATTACTACCTACATTTATGATTAAGGCTTGGGGCAAACTTAAACGCACTTAACCAAAAAGCATGAAAATTATTCACCATTACTTACTAAAAGAAATTGTTGCCAACATCCTGCTCGTGATGTTGGCACTGATTGCCATGTTTTCCTTTTTTGATTTGATTCAGGAATTAGACGCGTTAGGAAAAGGTAATTATGGCTTAGGGCAGGTGTTATTGTTTGTTTTACTTAGTGCGCCAGGCCACGTTTACGAGGTGATACCGGTGGCCGTACTGGTTGGTACGATGCTAACGTTAGGCCTGCTTTCACGCTACTCAGAATTGATAATTTTAAGAGTCAGCGGGCTGTCCATCTTCAACATTGCCGTCATGCTCTTAAAAATTAGCTTGGTTTTTACTTTAATTACTTTTTTGATAGGTGAAATGATTACACCTATCAGTGAAAAAATGGCGCAACGCATGAGAATCAAAGCAACTGATTCAGTGGTTGCGCAAGAATTTCGGTCGGGCCTATGGGTAAAAGACGGCAATAATTTTATCAACGCCGAAGAGGTATTACCCGATACCAGCTTACTGAACCTCCACATCTATGAATTTGACGAGAATGCCAAACTAGTCAAAATACGCAACGCCAAGCGCGGTGAATATTCTCGCGGAGAATGGCTACTGTCTGATGTGTCCGAAACCAACTTCAGCGCCAACGCTGTAGAAGTGCGTCAATTTGCTGAAGTTAACTGGCAGTCTCTCATTCGCCCAGAACTTCTAAATGTGCTACTGATCATGCCAGAAAAAATGTCCGCCTTAAACTTGTATTCATACATTCGACATTTAAGCCTGAATAAACAAAAAACAACCCGCTATGAAGTGGCGCTATGGGCCAAGATGATCTACCCGCTAGCATGTATTGTAATGGTCTTATTGGCTCTCCCATTTGGCTTTGTTCAACAACGGGCGGGTGGAGCAAGTAACAAAATTTTCTTAGGTATCATGCTGGGAGTAACTTATCAGGTATTAAATCGTGTTTCTGCGCATTTAGGGTTGCTCAACGATTGGCCACCGCTATTTAGTGCGATGATGCCCACCGTGCTGTTTCTAATAGCAGCGCTCACGATGCTCTATTTTGTTGAACGTAGGTGATTATTTACGAATTATCACTCAGCTTTGTTTAATGGATACCAGCTTATTTTTCAAATAGCGGTCATGCCAATATAGATGCTCTTTATCTAGCACCGCCCAAATAAAACCTAAACCCAAAAAAAGCAAACTCACGGTAGCGAGTACATAGCGCAATGTTGCTAATTGAAATGATAACAACTGCGCATGTTGATTGAATAACTTTAATCGCCATGTCTTCATGGCCAATGTTTGGCCGTTTTTATGCCAGCACCAAATGAAATACACCCCGACCGTAGCCCACAAGTAAAATTGAAACACATACCGTTTTAAACCATGCGTGGCTTCACCAAATAACCATAAATAAACAAAGGCACTGGCAAATAGTATCGCTGCCACTACAAGTGTCTCATAAATGAAACAAGCCCCAAGTATTAAAAGGCTTGGGGCTTGTTTCAGGTGAGGGCTTGATGAATGCTCGAGCATTATTGTGGCGAAATATCAGGAAAACTTTATTTAATTTAAATCCGCATCTTGATACACCTCAGGTGACTCAGCTCTTAACCGAGCGCACTCTGATTCAGGTAGCTTTTGATATTCCACCCATTTTTTTCGTAATTCATTTTTTTTATCTGCTGACAGTGATTGAAATTGCTGGTGGCTCTTTCTTGCATTTTCACGCTCATAGGGTGTCATACGGCTCCAATTACCCAAGCGCTTTTGCACCAAAGCCTGCTTTGCAGCATCCATTTTCGGATAATCGCGTGCAATATCCAGCATTTTTTCTCGTTGCCACGGGCGAAGTGTGTCCCATTCTGAAGCAAGTGGATTTAATACTTGTTTTTGTGAATCGTTTAATTCTGCCCAAGAAACCGTACTTTCACCAGCCATTGCTTGCCCACTGATGAGCAAGACAAAAAATATTAAGTATTTGAATCTTTTTTTGAAACTAACCATGTATTAAACCCCTTATCGGCAAATGCTTCTGGCGGCAATTCAGAAGCAAGCAAAAACGCATCACTACGCTCCAATGAATTTACGCCAGTATTATTTTTATCACTCAACTGCTGCACAGCAAACAACGTTATTAGTAACGCACTTATCACCATAGTAGCTGACAACATTTTATGTTGCTCAACATAGGCGCTAAATTCAGACCCAAACCAAGCTAACACGCCACCACTGTGGTTCACACCACCAGCCTGCCTAGAAGTAAGGCGATTTACCGCAGCACCTCTGGCATTTGCTAGCTTTTGCAAGGTCGTGGCGTTCAAATGATTGGCATGGTCTTTTAACAAACCAGCCGCCAACTGCACAAGCGCTTCATCTTGTGCATCAATGGGTACATCCCCTACGTCATTAATTTTTTTTTGCATTTCTCTCATCGTATACTCCTAGCCTTTTGAGCTATCGCTACTTAACATTAAGCCTGATAGGCCGATATTTTCTAATCCTTGTTTTTTTAATTCAATTGCCAGCGCATGTACAGCGCGTGAACAGTGCGTTTTAACGCTTCCGTCCGAACAGCCCATAATGGCCGCCGTTTCAGCTACATCCATCTCCTCCCAGTAACGCAACACAAAGGCTTCACGTTGACGCGTTGGTAGCTTTTCTATCGCTTGCTCAAGCAGTCGAATGGTTTGGCTGCGTTCAAGCCTTGCTGAAGGCTCATCGCTATCATCTTCTACATCTATGGTCTCAAGAGGATCATGATCATCGCCATCTTCACGACTGCCAAAAGATGATAACAAAGTAGTCCATAAATTTCGTACTTTTTGGCGTCGCCAAAAGTCGCGCATGGTGTTTTGTAAAATGCGCTGAAAGAGCATTGGAAACTCTTCGGCAGGTTTATCACCATACTTTTCAGCAAGCTTCATCATGGCATCTTGTACAATATCAAGCGCGGCATGATCATCCCGCACGGCATACACCGTTTGCTTGTAGGCGCGACGTTCTACCTCTGCAAGAAAATCAGAAAGCTCTTTTGGAGTTGCCATAATGTTTGTTATCAATGCTTATTGCGAATACTTTCAAAATCTACGACTCTATTGTTGACTTAACCTGTCAGCCAATCGCAGTATATCAGGTTTATATTTTGCACTAAGCGACGCTTTAGATACAATCATACCAATTCAATACACAAAGTATACCCCATGTGGCGACTGATTTTTTTAGGCTTGGTGATTTGGCTGGTGGTCTATTGGGTGAAACGTCATATTCGTTCATCCAATAAACCTAATGCAACTGATGCACAAAGTCAAAGCGAAACTGCTAGTAATGACACTTCAGAAAAAGTGGAAGACATGGTGCAGTGCGCACATTGTGCTGTGCATCTACCAAGGTCAGAGGCCTTTTTAGTCAATGGTAAAATATATTGCAGCAAAAATCACATACCCAAAATATGAGTATTTTAAAATTTAGCCTAAATTCTTATTTAAATCAAACTGTTGCAAAACAGAATGAGCTGCCGTTACAAGTACGCGCCGTCAATATTCTCAATATTTTCAGGCTTGTTTTGAGCCTTATTTTTATTGGCCTTTATCTGTTAATGAGTAAGGAAATTGGCTGGCACAAAGAAACTGACCCGTTATTTTTTAATTTATCCGTCAGCTATTTTATTTTCAGCCTCATCTCACTCTTTATCAGCAGACTCAAATTTGCGGCGCACCCATATTTACTGCCCATGCAAGTATTGGTCGATATTTTGTTCATTACGCTCATTATGCATGCGGCAGGCGGCGCACAAAGCGGCTTGGGGTTATTGCTGATTATCAGTATTGTTACTGCAAGCCTGGTAAGCCCTGGCCGCTTAGCCTTGTTTTATGCGGCGGTTGCTAGCATTTGCTTACTTACTGAGCAAAGTTATCAAATTGTCATCAAAGATTTATCTAACAGCAGCTACACGCAAACCGTAATGCTGTGCCTGAGCTGTTTTGCAACGGCCTGGCTGGCTTATAGTTTAGCCAAACGCATGCAACAAAGTGAAGCGCTGGCTTCATCACGCGGCATTGACCTTAAAAACCTAGCGCAAGTGAATGCCCTTATCACCCAAGAAATGCAAGATGGCGTCGTTGTGGTCAATGAAGATTTGGATATTCGTCACCATAATGTACAAGCGGAATCTTTATTAGGCTTTACTAGCAGCAATAAAGGGTCGATTTCACTCAATACCGCTGCCCCGGAAATTGCCACGGCATTTCACCACTGGGCGCATATTATTGGCGCAAGTAGCGAAACCATTGTGACGATTAGCAACCGCGAGCTCAAATTAAGATTGATGCCAATTAGCCAGCAACGTGATTTGGGCGCGGTGATTTTTATTCAGGATTGGAGTCTGCTGCAAGCCAAAACCCAGCAAACCAAGTTGGCGGCACTGGGACGATTAACCGCCAACATTGCGCATGAAATTCGCAACCCGTTAAGTGCTATTAGCCATGCCAATCAACTGTTGCAGGAAGACGAAAACTCACCTTCAACCACACGTGTGCTACAAATTGTTGAAGATAACATTGGGCGCATCGACCAAATTATTAAAGACGTGCTTGAACTCAATCGACGCGACCGCACCCATCAAGTGGACATTGAATTGGGAACATTTTTAAAAGATTTTCATAGTCAATTCTGCGCTATTGAAAACATTTCAACCATGCACTTTTTGCTGGAACCGACCCTTGGTGAATATCACGTGACTTTTGACCGCCGCCATTTAACCCAGATATTGTGGAACCTGTGCAAAAATGGCTGGCAACATAGCCAAAAACAAGTAGGCAGCTTATCACTTGGCTGTGTAGGTGTCGGTAAATCTGGCATTAATATTCAAATCACCGATGACGGTAGTGGTATTTCAGAGCAGGATTTACCGCGATTATTTGAACCCTTTTTTACGACCAAATCAACAGGTAACGGTTTGGGGTTATATATTTCACGTGAACTGGCTGAGGCCAACGGTGCACAACTTAAATACCAAGCGGTGCCGCAAGGCAGTTTATTTTTAATTCAATTGAAAAGTTCTACTTAGCGCAAGCGCGTAAAAAAATGTTTCATTGTTATCGTTTTAATTAAAACAAGGCATAATATCGCATGACTCAAAAACACACTTGCCTTATTGTCGATGATGAATCAGATATTCGCGAATTGCTCGTGATGACGCTTGAGCGCATGGATATTGACACCTATAGCGCCAACGGTCTAGAGGAAGCAAAAACATTACTTGCGCAGCGCCCCTACTCGCTCTGCCTGACCGATATGCAAATGGGCGATGGCACTGGGCTTGAACTGGTGCAATATATCAATGAGTTTCATGCTGGTCTACCCGTCGCGGTGATTACCGCACATGCAAGTGCCGACAACGCCGTGGCCGCGCTCAAGGCTGGGGCTTTTGATTATTTAAGTAAGCCGCTGTCCCTCAAGCAACTGCGCCCTGTCATTGAATTTGCCCTCAAACTCACCCCGCAGACCAGCCACGCGCCTTCAGACACCTTAGAGATGATTGGCGATTCTGAGCCGATGACGCATGTACGCCACATGATTGCGAAACTTTCACGCAGTCAGGCGCCCGTGTACATTAGTGGAGAATCAGGTAGCGGCAAAGAGCTTGCGGCCAAACTTATTCATAAAAACAGCGCGCGGGCTGAAGGCGCTTTTATTGCGGTCAACTGTGGGGCGATTCCTGAAAATTTAATGGAAAGTGAATTTTTTGGCTACAAAAAAGGCGCATTCACTGGGGCAAACCAAGACAAAGAAGGCATGTTTCAGGCCGCCAATGGCGGCACACTGTTTTTAGATGAAGTGGCCGATTTACCATTGCCCATGCAAGTGAAATTATTACGCGCCATTCAGGAAAAGAAGGTCCGCATGGTGGGCGGTACCGCTGAAGAAGCGGTGGATGTGCGCATTATCAGTGCCACACACAAAAACTTGGTTGAAATGATGGAAGCTGGCCAATTCAGGCAAGATTTATACTACCGCCTGAATGTGATTCAGCTCAAAATGCCCGCGCTGCGTGATCGGCCTGTGGATATTCCGCTATTGGCGAACTTATTACTTGAAAAACTTTGCAAAAACCTAGGTGTTGATGCACCAAAAATTGAGCAATCCACGCAAGATTACATTTCAAATCTGGCTTTTCCAGGCAATGTGCGTGAGTTGGAGAATATGCTTGAACGCGCGCTCGCCATGTGTGACGGACAAACGATTACCATTGATGACTTGATGCACCATGAAGAAATCCGTATTGAGCGCAGAAAAGTACCGCGTGATGAATTTCATAAACTGCCTTCGACCAACCCAAATATTTCGCCTGATGTGAAACTGCCGGAGTATCTTGAAGAAGTTGAAAAACGCGCTATTTTGCAGGCGCTTGAAAAAACCAATCAAAACAAAACGGCTGCCGCCAAATTATTAGGTGTGAGCTTTCGAACCTTGCGTTATCGTTTGGTAAAACTTGGGCTTTCAAAAGAGGCCGAAACCGCGTTAGAAGATGAGTTAGAAGCTGAAGAATAGGCTGGCGCACGCCGCACTTTTTTTCAAAAAATTCCTTCTTAAAAATGCTTATATTTTAAGCAAAATTTCCTCGAGAAAAAATTTATGCTCTGCGAGCCTTATAAATAAAGGCTCGCAGAGCATCGAAAAAGGTTGTGCGATAAATTGCTTAAATTTTAAATGCTTTATCTCGCTGAAAACTACAGTAAAACAATCGCTAAATAAGTCACATAAAGCAAGCCATTGAAGCCGATGTGCCAAACACGCAAACCACCTTCACGCGTTGCCATCACCCGCAGCCAAATGGCGGCAATCATGGTAATAATTACCCCGGCCAACACTTCTTTGCGCGGCTCCCAAGGCGTGAGCATAATGCCGATGGCTGGCAATAATGTACCCTGAAACACCATTGCGCCAGTAATGTTGCCAAACGCCAGTGTGTCTTTACCTTTGCGTATCCATAAAATGCTATTCACTTTTTCGGGCAATTCTGTAGCGATTGGAATAATCAATAATGAAAGTAGCAAAGCAGAAATGCCAAGAATAGAGGCCGCTTCTTCTACGCCATGAATAAAGCCTTTGGCGCCCGCAATCAACAGCGCTAAACCCAATACCAGTTGCACAATAATGACCACCATATTATTGGGCAGCCCTAATTTACATAAAAACATATCGCTATCGGCTTCGGTGGCGTGGCCGTCTTCAACCAAATCTTTGGATGCGCGCAGCGTGAGCATGACATACACAAAATAAATCATGACCATGCCAAAACCCAGCCCATAGCGCACCACAATGTGCTGATGCGGCACAAACATCGCCAAGGTTGCAAAGGCAAAAGCGGCAATAAAGAAATTTAAATCGCGTAGCAAGCCCGTTTTTTCAGGACGAAGATGACCGATTGATGTACGTCGCTTCCAAACAGAAAATGCCATCAAGAAAATAGACAAGGTCGCTAACATCAACGGCGCCCCCAAAATTGCGCCCACGCCAATTTCTTCATTGACCGCAACGCTGGATGTACCGGCCAATAACGCCAATAGCGGCACCATGGTTTCTGGTAGTGCGGTGCCCACTGCGGCAAACAGCGAGCCCGTTACCCCTTCTGAAATACCTAATTTTTCACCCAAATGCTCGAGCGCATTGGTAAACACTTCTGCTGCGATTAGAATCACAATGAGCATTAAAAATAATGTCGCGAAAACCATAGCTTGCCTTTAGCCTAATTATTAACACGCGCATTTTACAGGAGTTTGCTAGAATTACCGCAACTATGCATTTACTAGAATCTTCCGTCATTTCAATCAGTCAAGCTGGCTTTGCCAATAACGGGGTTTACATCCCCTCTCCCAACCAAGATGTGCGGCCAAACCATGAAATTGCGCTCATTGTGATTCACAATATCAGCCTGCCGCCCCAGCAATATGGCGGCAATGGCATTGTCGAGCTATTTACCAACCAGCTAAACCCAAATGACCACCCCTATTATGCTGAAATCTACACGCAAAAAGTTTCAGCCCATTTTTTGATTCGGCGTGATGGCCACCTCATTCAGTTTGTGTCATGTTTGGCGCGCGCCTGGCATGCTGGTGTATCGAATTGGCAAGGTCGGGAACGTTGTAACGATTTTTCGGTCGGAATCGAGTTAGAAGGCTCTGACTTTGAACCCTTTGAAGACGTACAGTACAATACACTTAATAAATTAATTACAGCGCTCACGAAAATCTACCCCATACAGGCGATTATCGGGCACTCAGATATTGCCCCAAATCGAAAAACGGACCCTGGCCCCTATTTTGATTGGTTAAAATTGCATCATCCAATTCAAAGTTAAAAAAATGAAAATTTACAACACGTTAATCTTGTTGGCTGCAGTAGCGGTACTCGCCGCTTGCAATAAACCAAAAAATGCCGAAGAAAAAGCCGCGCGCAACCCGCCCGTTATTACCACAGCGCAAGTGCAAACTCAGACGCTTGCCATTACAGAAGAGGCCATCGGCACTTTAGAAGGTTTGGTTGACCCCACCGTGACTGCTGAAATTGCCGCTCGGGTCATTAAAGTAGATGTGAGTGTTGGCCAAACCGTTAAAAAAGGCCAGCTGATTGCCCTGCTGGACGCCACCGATTCCGGCTTGGCACGCCAAGAAGCGCAAGCCGAAGTGGCCCGAATTGAAGTATTACTTGCTAATCAAGAACGCAACGTGGCACGCAACCAAACATTGGTGGATAAAAATTTTATTTCTAAAAATGCGCTCGATGATGCCACAGCCCAGAAAAACGCGCTAAAACAGCAACTTCAGGCGGCCAAAATTCGCGTGGCGAGTGCGAGTAGCACCAACGCTAAAACACGAATTTATTCACCCGCCGATGGCAAAGTAGAAAAGAAAATCGTGGACTCTGGCGAGTATGTGCGTGCTGGCGACCCGATTGTGCAAATTATCGGCAACCAAAAATTACGCGCGCATATTCCTTTTCCTGAAAACATTGCAGTTAAAATTAAGCCCGGTCAGCCAATTAAACTGAGTACGCCAACTTCTAATACCATCGTCAACACCACGGTAAAAGAAATTAAACCACTCATCATGGCGGATAATCGCTCGGTCGATGTGATAGCGGATGTACAAAACGTGCAGGACTGGCAAGCAGGGGCGAGCATCAATGCGGAACTAACCTTGAACGAAAAAACCGGCGTGTTGATGGTGCCAGAACAAAGCGTGGTGCTACGCCCTGCGGGTGAGGTGGTTTACGTTATTCAAAATAACAAAGCGTTTCAGCGCATTATTCAAGCGGGTGAACGCAAGGCTGGCATGGTTGAAGTGCTTAATGGTCTTGAAGCAGGATTAGAAGTGGCCGTGGATGGCGCCGCTTATTTAACGGACAAAACGCCTGTCAAAACTTCTACCCAACAAGCCAATGTTGAGAAAAACTTACCGTGACCCTACCTGAGCTTTCCATTAAGCGCCACGTACTCGCGTGGATGATTTCAGGATTATTGGTGCTATTTGGCCTCATTGCCTATGGCCGCATTGGGATTGACCGCATGCCCAATGTGGAGTTACCCGTTATTTCAGTCAGCACTACCTTACGTGGTGCCAATCCTGAAATTATGGACACCAGCGTCACCAATTTAATCGAGTCCGCCGTCAATACCACACCCGGCATTGAACATATTCAATCCACTTCCTCGCCTGGTTTTTCTAACGTCACTATTACTTTTGCGCTCGAAAAAAATATTGATGTGGCGTTTAACGAGGTGCAGTCGAAGGTAAATCAAACCTTACGCCGATTACCCGATGACGCAGACCCGCCTGTTGTACAAAAGCTGGAAACCAATGCCCAGCCCATCATGTGGCTAGCCCTGCATGGCGACCGCACGGTGCAGCAATTAAACCTATATGCACAAAATGTCATAAAAAAGAAATTAGAAAACATCAATGGCGTGGGTGAAGTGCGCCTTGGTGGCAGACGTGACCGCACAATCCGTGTGAACTTAAACCCTGATCGTATGGCGGCATACAAAATTACTGCAGGCGATTTAACCACGGCCTTTCAAAAAGAGCATATTCAATTGCCCGGTGGTTTTTTGGTGGGCAGCCATGCTGAGCAACTGCTTAAGCTCGATTTGGAATTTCATGACTTAAAATCGCTGGCTGAGTTAGTCATTAGCTACAAAAGTGGCGCACCCATTCGGCTCAAAGATGTGGCTGAAATTGAAGATGGACTTACTGATAACCGTCAAGTAGCACGGTTTAATGGCAAACCGACCATTGGCTTGGGTATTGTTAAAATCTCTAACGCAAACACGGTGGCGATTATTGATGCCGTAAATCAAAAGTTAAATGAAGATATTCGCCCGAATCTGCCACCTGGATTAACCCTCGATATTTCGACCAATGATGCTGATTTTATTCACGAAATGGTGCAAACACTGCAAGACCATTTGGTGGAAGGCACACTGTTTGCCGCGCTGATTGTGCTAATTTTTATGCGCTCGTTCAGTTCAACGCTGATGATATGCTTGGAGATTCCTGTTTCACTTTTCGGCGCGATTGCGGTCATGTATTTTGCTGGTTACACCTTTAACAGCATGACGCTGCTCGCCCTGCTTTTACTCATCGGCATTGTGGTGGATGACGCCATTGTGGTGCGCGAAAGTATATTGCGGCATATGTCTGGTGAAATTGGCACAGCCCTTCCGCTAGCCGATCAAAACAATCCGCAAGCGATACGCCGTTTTCGCACGCAGGCCACGATTAATGGTAGCCGAGAAGTAGTATTTGCCGTGCTGGCCTCAACCGCTGCGCTGGTGTGTATTTTCGCCCCTGTGATTTTCATGGAAGGCATGATGGGCAAATTTTTTAAATCGTTTGCCGTTGTCGTCACCTTTGGTGTATTGGTGTCGCTGCTTGTCTCCCTCACGCTTACACCGATGCTGTGCGCGCACTACCTAAAAGTGCAACCCAAACAAAATAAAATTTACTTAAGCTTGGGCCATTTTTTCAATCGCATGGATTTGGCCTATCATAATCTTTTGACGGTGGTGCTAAATCATCGCTCGCTGGTGCTTGTTGTAACACTCTTGGTGGTGCTATCCAGTGCTTATTTTTTAAAAAATCTAGATAAAGATTTTGTGCCGGAAATGGACGAAGGCCGCTTCATGGTTAACATCAAAACGCCACTGGGTTCTAACCTCAATTACACAGAATCACGACTGAAACTGATTGAAGACGCATTAGCGCCGCATCGCGACCAAATTGCCAGCTACTTTGCGGCCATTGGCATGGGTAGCCAAGGCCAAGTGAATCAAGGCATGATGTTTGTGACGCTCAAGCCTAAAGAAATGCGCAGCATGAAACAACAAGACATTATTAAATCGTTGCGCAAAAAATTTGATGAGATTCCTGGCGTGCGGGCAGCGCCCAGTGCCATTTCGATTGTGCGCGGCCAGCGCTCAGAAAAGCTGCAATTTAATTTAACTGGGCCAAATCTAGTGCAAGTTGGCGCACTTTCGCTTGCCTTGCAACAAAAGCTCAATGAAACGCCGGGCATGGGTAAGGTAGATTTAGACTTGCAGCTCGATTTACCGCAATATGTGATGCATGTAGACCGCGTGCGCGCAGCAAGCTTGGGCATTACCTCAAGTGACATTGCCAACGCCATTACGGTATTTACCGGTGGGTTGGATATTGCCGAATATAACGATGCGATTAGTGATGGGCAACGCTACAAGATTCGCCTTAAAGCTAAAGATAGCGATTTCAGCCAAATTGCCGATGTAAACAAAATTTATCTGCGCACAAAAAGCGGAGAACTCACACGACTCGATTCTGTTGTGACGTTCAAACAAGAACTAGGGGCAGCGGTAATTGGCCGTTATGACCTGCAATATGCGGCTAACTTATACAGCAACCCCAGCATGCCACTTGGTGAAGCAAGCCAGAAAGTGGATGAAGCAGCAAAAAACTTGTTACCTGCTGGTTATAGCATTGGCCTCACCGGTCAGGCCTTAGAAATGCAAAAAACCGTTAAAAATACTGCGTTTATTTTCATTTTGGCATTTGTGCTGCTCTACATGGTACTGGCCAGCCAGTTCAACTCGTTTATACAGCCGATGATTGTGATGCTGGCGCAGCCACTGGCGATTATTGGCGGGCTATTTGCACTTTGGCTCACCAATCATTCGCTTAATATTTATTCAATGATTGGCTTAGTGCTGTTAATTGGCTTGGTGGCAAAAAATTCGATCTTACTGGTTGATTTAACAAATCAGCTACGCGAGAAAGGCACGGGCATCAATGAAGCGCTTTTAGAGGCCTGTCCGGTGCGGTTGCGGCCAGTCATCATGACTTCACTGACTCTGATTTTAGCGCTATTTCCTGCCGCACTGGGTTTAGGTGCAGGGGCAGAAACCAATGGCCCACTCGCTGTTGCCGTGATAGGCGGCATGATTTCATCCACATTACTCACGCTGGTGGTGGTGCCTGCCGCGTATTCTTTAGTGATGCATGGCGTGGCGCGTTTTGAGGCAAGGTCCAATCAACCCGCAAAATCTATTGCGTAATCACCGCAATTTTCACGCTAATAAAAACATTAATACAAAGGCAAAAACTCCCGAGAAAAAATTACTGCCCTGCGAGCCTTTGTTTATAAGGCTCACAGGGCATCGAAAAAGGTTGTTGCCAAAATAAGCGCGTAAACAGCCTTTTTTACAATATTACGCATTTCTCAGTGTAAAAATTCACGCAATCAACCTGTCAGTTTTGGAATATTGCATTCAGGTGTTATGATTCTGCGAGAAATTTGTAGTTAAGGAAGCACTTCATGCGTGAGCGAGCGGGATGAAGTGCGAGGCGTACGGCGCGCAGAAACCGAGATAGTACAAGTTGTACAGCGAGGCTTCGAGCACCGCGCAACGAAGCAGTTCGCCCGCGTAGCCACGCATGAAGTGTTTCCTAAATTTCACGGATGACCACATCCTCCTTATCAATAATTAAAAATAACTGGCCTAGGTTATCTAAGGGATTAAACATGTCAAATAATCAGACACCCATCGTGTTTAAAGGTAGAACCAGCGAGTATTTCGGCATTTGGATTGTTAACCTTTTACTGTCAATTTTTACGCTCGGCATTTACTCAGCCTGGGCTAAAGTACGCCGTAAAAAATATTTTTATAACAGCACGCTAATTGACGGGGTTGGCTTTGATTACCACGCCAACCCAATTGCCATTTTAAAAGGCCGCATTATTGCCTTTGTTTTATTTGTGCTCTACCAAGTGCTGGCTGCATTTAGCCCCATTGCGGCTGGGGTGTTATTTGTTCTATTCTTAATTGCATTGCCATGGATTGTGATTCGCGGATTAATGTTTAACGCGCGCAACTCAAGCCACCGCGGCTTACGTTTTGATTTTGATGGTAAATATGGTGAAGCGGCATTGGTATTTATTGGCTATACGCTTTTAACTGTGGTCACTTTAGGTTTGGCCATTCCATTTGTGGCGCAGCGCACCAATCAATTCATCGTCAGTCACCATAAATTTGGTACCAGCCATTTTAAAATGGAAGCGCTGGTCAAAGATTTTTACAAAATTTATCTCGTTATCTTTCTTATTCCACTGATTGGTATTTTGGCGGCTGTGGCCATTCCTGCGTATCAGCAATATGTTAAAAAAGCGAAACAAGCACAGGTTCAACCTATTTCGCAAAATCTATTTCAAGAAATCAATGCGAGTGGATTTATTAAAGTGGCCAATACTGATGCGGTTGAAATGCCCGCAGAAGAAATTGACGCAGCTGAGATGGCGACGCAAGAAGCCATAGACGCGGCGGAAGCTGAAGGTTACGCACAAGACGCCTCTGAAGAAGCGCTGCTTAAAGACTTAACGCCTGAAGAACGTGCGGAGTACGAAAAATTGATGAAAGCGTTTGAGGGTGATGCGATGGCCGACGATGCCGAAGGCAATTATGATGATGAAGCCTTAACGCCTATGAAAAAAGACCCCATCGAGGAATATTTTACCAACCTAGCAACCACTTGGGGCGTGGTTGCGGCCATCATCATCGGCATTCTGGCAATGTTGCTCTATCTGGCTTTTATTTTCTCTTTCATCGCTTATTTCAAATCACGCATCCAAAACTTGGTGCTAAATAGCACCACGCTTGATCATATTGGTTTTTCAAGCACGCAGCGCATGCGCGACTTGCTTTGGCTGTATATTTCAAACGCGCTGGTGTTGATGTTCACCATGGGATTTGCCACGCCTTGGGCGCAAATTCGCATGGCACGCTATCGCCTAGAGCACTTGGCCCTTGTTGGCGAGGCTGATTTAGATAAATTTGTCGGTGAGAAAAAAGAATCTGCGCGCGCATTGGGTGAAGAAGTAGCAGACTTTTTTGATGTTGACCTTTCATTCGGTTAAACCCCGCCCAACTTATGCAATTTGAAGCGGATTATTTTGACGGCATCAGCCCCCGCGCCAAGCGGGTGCTGGTAACGGTGCGTGACGGGCATGCACTCATTATCGCGCCAGTCCAATCTGCCGAAATTGCAATCAATACGCTTGAAGCAGCGCTGCAGTATGAAATTAAGCATTGCACCGTTCAGGCGCGTTTAGGCCAAGGACGGCGGCTGATTGACTTACCCGATGACACGCGTCTTGAAACCGATTACCAAGACTTGGAAGGTTGCCTGCCAGCAAAACCAAGTAATGCTTTTTGGAAAGGCTTACATTACGCTGAATCGCACTTGGGTTTAGTGGCCATTTCGGTGGTTTGTATTGTTTTTGCTGGGTATGCACTTTTAAAATATGGCGTACCGGTGGCGGCAAAATATGCCGCCATGGCTACCCCGCCGGCCATCGAAAAAGACTTAGGCAAGCAAACACTTGCCACCTTAGATCATGAAAAACTTGGCTATTTTGAAGCCACAAAACTACCAAAAGCAAGGCAAGATGAAATCAAAGCCGCCCTGAATGTATTATGCCAAAAAACGCAAAACTGCCCTGAATACGATTTGCAATTTAGAAAAAGCCCAACGATTGGCGCCAATGCTTTTGCCCTGCCTGGCGGCTATTTAGTGATGACCGATGAACTGGTTGAGCTCGCTAAAAATAACAATGAAATTACCGCCGTATTAGCCCATGAACTTGGCCACGTAAAAGGCCGCCATGCACTACGGCAAACCTTACAAGGCACGGTGTCTGGCATTATTATCATTGCCATCACAGGCGATGCGAGTAGCGTTGCTGCTGGTTTGCCTGCGCTGATGATGAACATGAGTTACTCACGTGAGCTAGAAACTGAAGCGGATATTTATTCACTTGAAGCGCTTAAAACAGCTTGCATTCCAACCAAATCATTTGCAACTTTATTGCTTAGATTAGTTGGCAGCCACGGCGGCGGCGACATGATTCCTGAAATGGTTTCCTCTCACCCTGATACCAAAGCACGGATTAAACCCTTTTTACAAGAACAGCAAACCTGCGTTTAAAGATTGATATCCAGCTTGCCGTTCTGACACCCGCTTTAAGTCAGTTTGACAAGCTGCACTAACTTTAGGCCATCTACTTTCGGCTGCCACATTTCAGCATTCACAGGAAAATCCTCATCAACGCCTGTACTCTGATAGCCGCGTCGATGATAGAAATCAATCAGTGCATGGCGTTGCGAAATGACTCGCATCATCAATCTATTAGAATTAAAGTGTTGTTTGGCATAATCTTCAGCGTAAGTAAGTAATTGCTTACCAATACCTTTTCCTTGCAGATTGGGGCGCACCACAAACATGCCGACATGTGTCGTTTCATATTGATGCTCTAAGCAAATCGAGCCGACGATAACTTCGTTTTGCAGACACAACAGGAGGACTGAGTGTGGGGTTTTGATGATATCAACGACCTGCTCGGTTGTCGTTCGCAAACCGTCCAGCAAGTCTGCCTCTGTGGTCCAGCCTTGCCTGCTTGCCTCACCGCGATAGGCCATATTAACAAGGGCTGAAATTTGCGCTGCATCTGCAACCCTTGCTAGGCGAAAACACAATGCTGACATCGCTAAATCTAGTGAGATTGATCGACTAATTTTTGCACCACTAAACTGCCCACCATGTCGCCTTGTACATTTACCGTGGTGCGCAATGTATCGAGCAGCCGATCAATCGGCAACAAAATGGCAATCGCTTCTGCGGGCAATCCCACAGATTGCAGCACCATGACCATGGTCACCATGCCAGCACTGGGAATGCCCGGCGCACCCATCGCAGCAATCATGGCAGTCATAAACACAATCAATTGCTGCGCAAAACTTAACTCAATACCCACCAAGTTTGCAATAAATAACGCTGCGACGGCTTCATATAAAGCCGTGCCATCCATATTGATGGTGGCACCCAGTGGCAATACAAAACCTGCAATTTCAGGCTTTACATGTAAATGTTGCGTGGCATTGCGCATGGTAATGGGCAATGTTGCTGCGCTTGAGCTGGTGGCAAAAGCCGTGATGAGCGCCTCGCGCGCGCCGCGCCAAAACCACAAAGGTGTTTTTTTCGTCACAACAAACAATACCAATGGCAGCACCACCAAGCCATGCACCAATAACGTACCGATGACCACCGCGACAAACTTCGCTAAGGTCGTGAGAATGACCACATCTTGCATGGCAACCAGCTTAATTAACAGTGCCATAATGCCCAGCGGAGCCAAGCGCATCACCCAGCCCACAATACGCATCGTAATATCTAACACTTCTTGCAGCACGCGTAGGGTTGTGGTGTAACGCTCACCGCCCATTACCAGTGCCACGCCTAAAATCAGCGCAAATACCACCACCGCAATCACATTGCCTTGCGCCAATGCGCTAAATGGATTAACAAACAAGCTGTGTAAAAACTGTGCAAAAAATTCAGACAAAGGTAATTGCTTGGCTTCAAAATTTTGCATGGCATCTTGGAACATCGTAATATGCAAGCCGCTGCCCGGCTTGAAAAGATTTGCCGAAAATAATGCCAATAAAATTGCCAACATCATCGTAAGCACAAAATAAATCAGGGTCACCTTCCAAACGCGCTGCATTTGCTGGTGCTGCCGCAAATTGGCAATGCCCACTGTAATTGAGCAAAATACCAGTGGAATCAAAATCATTTTCAGCAAGTCAATAAAGAGCGTACCCACCAATCCTGATGTATAAAGGCCCGTTTCCACCACCGTATTTTCTAAGCCTAAATGCTGAAAATAGAGTCCGATTGCCACCCCAAAAATTGCACCCAATAATATTTGAATATTTAAGCTAGGAAGTTTCATTCTGGTGACCTTTTAGCGGCAGTAAATCATGTAAATAAATATTATTTTAGATGCAAAAAACGCTCGAGAAAATATTTCTGCTCTGCGAGCCTTTATTTATAAGGCTCACAGAGCATCGAAAAAGGTTGTGGTGAAAAACAGGCTAATTTAAAGCTCTTTTACCTCAATCAATTAAGTTTTTTAGCCTTAGTTTTTGCGGCAGTTTTTTTGGCTGTCACTTCTTCAGGCTGCAATTTATCGTCATTTTTTACAGGTAAATTTGCATCATTTTTTTCAAAAACAGCCGCAAAAAAACCATCAGTATGATGCAAATGCGGCAGTAATTTTAAATAGTTGCCGGTATCCAAATCAATTTGCTGCGTACGCAAAATCTCTGCCGCGTCACATAATTTAAAATCTGCGTGCGTTGCCAAAAACTGCTCGGCAATGTTTTCATTTTCATCTTGAAGTAAACTGCAGGTGGAATAAATCAAACGGCCACCGGCTTTTACTAATTTGGCGGCACGCGCCAAAATTGCAGCTTGCTTTTGCGTGAGTTCGGCCAAATCTTCCGGTGTTTGGCGCCACTTAAGGTCTGGATTACGGCGTAATGTGCCTAAACCTGTGCAAGGCGCATCCACTAACACGCGGTCAAATTTACCATTGAGCCGTTTGAGTTTTTGGTCATTTTCACTGCTAATTCTTTGCGCCGTTAAATTGCTTAAACCTGAACGTTTCAAACGTTGGCCCAAGCTGTGCAGGCGCTTTTCAGACACATCAAACGCATACAAGCGGCCAGTGTTGCGCATAATTGCGCCCATTGCTAGGGTTTTACCGCCAGCGCCGGCGCAAAAGTCAGCCACCATCATGCCGCGTTTGGGCGCGACTAAAAACGCCAAAATCTGGCTACCTTCGTCCTGTACTTCAATGTGGCCTTCCGTAAACAAGGCATGGCGGCCAATATTCAACCGTAACGGCATGCGTAACCCGGTTTGCGAGTAAGGCGTTTTAGTAACATTACCCTCGCCTGTTGCGGCTTCTGCTGCGAATTTAGCCATTACATCATCACGCGTGGCTTTAATGGTATTCACGCGTAAATCAAGCGTGGCAGATTCATGCATGCTACGCGCAATAGTAAGCGCTTCCTTTTCACCATATTGCGCAACGAGTTTATCCCACAACCAATCGCGTACGTCCGCTTGCACAGCTAACGGCAAATTTTCAGTGGATTTCGCTTTAATTGCTTTTGCCCATTCCAACTGTTGCTCGTTGAGCATGGGTTCCATTTTTTGGATGCTCATGCCCTGAATGCGTAACATCCAGGCCAAAATAAGTTTACGTGCGTCATCTGAGTCATGTTCATCATTGGCAGTCACAGTGCTTAAAAAGCGCAGGCGGCGCAAAACGCCATACACACTTTCAGCCACAAAGGCCCGCTCTTTGGTGCCTAAATCACGATTATTGCGAAAAAATTCACTTAGTTTTGCATCAGCAGGGCTGTTAAATTCGAGTATGTTCGAAAGCATTACGGCCGCTTGCCGTATTAAATTGGGAGTCATGGGGTTTCTCTATATTCTTGATGTTGTTTGCAGCATTTTAATGTGCTGCTTATTCGGTTTTTAATGCTTTCACCAGCAACACATACACTTTACCGTCTTTTTCTGTTTCACGTATTTTAACAGGTACGTACTGATAATCTAAGGCCAACCATAATTCAGTTGTTTTTTCTTTCTCAGCTGAAGATCTGAGCAAATGAACGGTGTTTAATTCACCCATTTTAGTTGAAATGACTTCTTCACCCTCAAAACTGTAGTCATATACCCCCACTTTTTTGCCATTGGTAATATTTAACTGCATGTTTTGTAAGGGCGGCACATACATAAACTGAAACATAAAACTCAGTAAATCTTGTGTGCCATCCGCCAGTACTTTAGCTTGGCTCCCGTTGACGCTATGCAAATTGAGCTGATGCGCTTCCCAATCAAAATCGGCCGAAAATGTTTTATTTTGTTTGTTACCAAACTGGTATAAATAATGCCTTGGTTTTAAGCCCGCCTGACCAATATCACCAGCACTTGTTTGCAATAAATCTGGAATCACAAGTGCGGCCAGTCCACGCGCCTTGATTAAACTTTTGATCTGATAAGTGTTGTCATTCGGCATCCGCTCAAACGCCATATGCGCACTTCCCGCAGGGCTATTGCTTGGTGAGGCTTCACCTGCCGTGTACACATCAAATTCTGCATCCACCTTTTGGTAAGCATTCAAATTAATTTCGATTGGATTTTCTTCAGTCTGCGCATCATTCGCGGTTTCAATCTGTTCTGGTTGTGCAATTTGCGCTGATGCTTCAGGTGCAACTAATTCAGGGCTTAACACCTCTGTAGCCCCTAAATCAGTGGCGGGTTCAATTTCCATTGACGGCGCTTCAACCGCAGAATTTACATCTGGCTTAGCATCAACAGGCTTTGGTTTGGGCTCAATGGCTTTTTTTTGCTTATCAATACTGGGCGCCGGTGGTGGTTGAGGCGTTTCTAGTGCTAGTTGAGGCGGGGGTTGCGGTACAAGTAAGGTCGCCACAATGACAAGTGGTTTTTCTGCTAGCGTGGGTAAATTGAAATAAAACCGACCAATCAGAAAAAAATGTAACAACAACGATAAACCTAGTGCAAATACAAACCGTCTAAAGCTTGCATCGCTTAACAACCCCTTCAGTTGAATAATGAACGCATTATTCCACATGGAGTTTCGTTAAAGTTTGCTCTAACTTCGCACCATGCTCATCCACCATTAAAAAGCGCAAAAGCAAATAATGACGGTCTGCTGCCAACCAAAGCTCTTTGGTTTCAACTTGGCCTTTTTCATTATTTTTAGGCACTAAATGAATGGCTTTATAAGATTTTCCCGCAACATTTAGCGTGCTTGGCATTTCATTATTACTGTATTCATAGGTATTTAATTTCTTACCCGTGGTGAGTTTCACAATGACGTCTTTTGCCAACGGCTTGGGTAAGTACATAAATTGGTAGGCAAAGCTGGCTAAATCTTGCGTACCTGCGGTGAGCGTTGCCTCGCGCGGCTTGCCTTTTACTTGCATACGCAGGGTGTTTTTTGGCCAATCAAAGTCGGCAAATAAGGCTTTTTTTGGATTTTTACCTTGGTGTAGTTCAAAATGGCTTGGCTTTAAGCCTGTGCGCGTCACTTTGCCGGTACTGACTAATTTGCGAACCCCCAGTAGGGCATAAACGCCTATGCCTTTGGTTTCGCTTTCAATTTTGTAGGTATTGCCGGTTACTACAAACGTTTCACGCACATCGGCAAACGCCATGCCATCTTTGGTTACGCTGTATTCAGCTTGTATGCGCTTTGGCAAATCTGCCGCAAGTGACGTGCCAGAAAATGAGAAAATTAAGCTCACTAAAATAAATGCGCGAATCAAGTTAATCACAAGCAGTCCTTAAAATGTCGCGTTAAAAATTTAAACGCCAGCACTTAACGTATGAAATCCATTTTCGGATACATTTACACCTTCAATTAAACCACCACCGTAGGTGCTTCGCCTTCTGCCTGCGCGCGAATTTTACCAATTTCAAACACGGTTTCGCCTGCGGCTTCTAATAGCGCCTTGGCTTGTGCAACATGCGCGCTACTCAACACAATGGCCATACCAATGCCGCAGTTAAAGGTTTTATATAATTCACTTGGCACAATATTGCCTTGCGCCTGTAACCATTGAAATAATGGCGGCAATGGCCAGCTAGCAGCTTTAATTTCAGCAGTTAAGCCTGCTGGAAGTACACGTGGGATATTTTCAGTAATGCCACCCCCTGTAATATGCGCCATCCCTTTTACGGGCAAAGTATCAATCAATTTTAAAATTGATTTCACATAAATGCGCGTTGGCGCCATGACAACATCTTTAAATTTTCTACCATGAAAATCTGACTCAAAATCCACCCCTGATTTATCAATCAATTTACGAATCAGTGAATAACCATTTGAATGCGCACCACTGGAAGCCAAACCCAGCACCACATCACCCACCGCGATAGTCGTGCCATCAATGATATTGGCTTTATCCACACAGCCTACTGCAAAACCTGCTAAATCATATTCTCCAGCAGGGTACATGCCTGGCATTTCTGCAGTTTCACCCCCCACCAACGCACAGCCAGATTGTTCGCATCCTTCGGTAATGCCTTTAATCACCTGCGCGGCCGTACCCACTTCTAACTTACCGCAGGCAAAATAATCTAAGAAAAATAACGGTTCTGCCCCTTGCACCAAAATATCGTTAACACTCATGGCGACTAAATCAATGCCCACCGTGTCGTGTTTATTGAGTTCAAACGCCAGTTTAAGCTTAGTGCCTACGCCATCCGTGCCAGACACCAAAATCGGCTCTTTGAATTTTTTAGGCATGGCAAAAAGCGAGCCAAAACCACCAATGCCGCCTAATACTTCAGGGCGCATGGTGCGTTTCGCAAATGGTTTAATTTGCTCAACGAGCGCATCGCCCGCTTCAATATCCACGCCAGCATCACGGTAGCTAATAGAGGTGTTATCTGAATTATTTGCGCTCAAGAGGGTTCTCGCTTTCTACAAAAGAGGTGTTCTATCGTTATAATGCCATTTTAACTGAAATGCTGGTTTAACCGAAATTTTAGCTAGCCAAATTTATTAGCAAAAATAATGTGAGCAAAAAAATATGGAAAAGCGCAACCCAATGATTTGGTGGCTGGCTGGCTTACTCGTGTGTGGCCTAATTTATCTATTAAGCCCAATACTTACGCCTTTTTTAGTCGCAGCTATTTTGGCCTACATTGCCAACCCGCTCGTGAATAAAATTGATGCATTTCAATTTAAAAATTTAAGCCCCAGCCGTACGGTCGCCAGCCTGCTGGTGATGTGCTTGATATTGGCGGTTATCTTGCTGATTTTATTGATTGTGGTGCCATTGATTCAAAAAGAAGTCGTGCTGCTTTTGCAAAAGCTACCCGCTTATTTCAACACGGCTAAAAGCAGCTTAGAGCCTTGGCTACAAAAAAACTTTGGTGTTGGTATTGACATTGATTTTGCACAAATTCAGCAAATTCTCACCGAGAATTGGAAAACCGCAGGTAATTTTGCTAAAAATATCGCGCAAACATTAAGCACCAAAGGCCTAGTCTTTATTGGTTGGCTGGCCAATTTGGTGTTGATTCCGTTGGTGCTGTTCTATTTATTGGTAGATTGGAACATTCTCGTCAATAAAGTTGGCCAATTGATTCCTAGAAAATACATCGCTAAAACGCAAGAAATTGCCCTTGAAATTGATGCTGTGTTGGCTGAATTCTTACGTGGGCAACTTTCAGTTATGTTGCTCATGAGCATGTTTTATTCTGCTGGGTTATGGCTGGCTGGGCTTGAAGTTGCCGTGCCTATCGGCATTTTATCTGGCTTATTAGGTTTTATCCCCTACTTAGGCTTTGGGCTTGGTTTAATTCTTGGCCTATTCTCCGCCCTACTTCAGTTTGGCAATATCACCGATATTATTCCTGTGTTAGTGGTATTTGGCCTGGGCCAAATTGTTGAGAGCATGGTGTTAACCCCCTATTTAGTGGGGGACCGTATCGGTCTGCATCCGCTCGTTGTGATTTTTGCTTTAATGGCTGGTGGCCAACTCTTTGGCTTTGCTGGTGTGCTGCTGGCCTTACCTGTATCTGCAGCGCTTGCGGTTGGCTTTCGGCATGCCAAGCAAACTTATCTTACCAGCCAATTTTATAATGGATAATTGCGTTTGAAACAGTTACTTTTAGACATTCAGCCACTTGCACCACCAACGCTTGAAAATTTTATTATTGGCAAAAACGCAGAAGCACTACACAGCATCAGCAATGCATTAAACCAGCAGGCAGATACCCGATTTATCTACCTTTGGGGCATACAAGGTAGCGGCAAAAGCCATCTACTGGAAGCCTGCAAACAAATTGCAGTGACAAGAAATTTGCCTGTTAGCGTGATTGATGATGTGCATACGCTCGATGAAAATGCGCAAATCACCTTGTTTGACCACTTTAACCAGCTACGTGCTGGGAATGGCATTTTGATGACTGCCGGCAATGCCGCGCCAACGCAAATGGGCTTACGCGATGACCTGGCAACACGGCTTGCGTGGGGCTTAGTGTATCAACTGCACCCGCTCACCGATGAAGAAAAGGCGCAGGCGCTTAAAACCCATGCAAAAGCACGGGGCATGAAGTTACCCGATGAAGTGGTAGATTATTGTTTGCGTTATTTGCGCCGCGATTTGCCCACATTGATGGCCGTTTTAGATGCATTGGATGAATGGTCGCTCACAGAAAAAAAACCTGTGACGGTGCCGATGTTGAAAAAATTATTACAACTAAACTTAGAAATTTAAACTTAATCGCCATTTAAATTGATAGATAGACACTATCCACGAGGTCACCATGCAACACCATGTTGAGATTATTTTATGCTACGCATAACAGAAATCAAACTCCCTATTGAATTAGCAGATACGCTCATCCATCAGGATGACCAAATCAAGGCGGCGTTATTAAAACGTCTTGAAATTCCTGAAAATGAATTGATCAACTTCAGCATTTTTAAACGGGGTGTCGATGCGCGCAAATCGTATGCGATTTTGTATGTGTATAGCTTAGATGTTGAAGTAAAGCACGAGGCAAAAATTCTCGCCAAGTTTAAAAAAGATGCGCACATTAAACCTGCGCCTGATACCAGCTATCATTTTGTTGCTACCGCGCCCGTTCGCCCTGAGCTGGTCGTTGGGTTAAGTGGTTCGACAGGCTCACTACGAACGGATTTTAAGAGACCAATCATTGTTGGCTTTGGGCCTGCGGGTATCTTCGCTGCGCTCATTTTAGCGCAATCTGGCTTTAAGCCAATTGTGTTAGAGCGCGGCAAGGCGGTGCGTGAACGCACGCAAGACACGTGGGGCTTATGGCGTAAACATCAGCTTAACCCTGAATCGAACGTGCAATTTGGTGAAGGTGGTGCCGGCACATTTTCTGACGGAAAACTGTATAGCCAAATTAAAGACCCCAAGCATTACGGCCGCAAAGTGATACAAGAATTCGTTAAAGCCGGCGCACCTGAAGAAATCATGTATGTGAGCCACCCACATATCGGCACATTTAGGCTCGTGGGCATGGTGGAAGAAATGCGTAAAACCATCACCGAATTAGGCGGTGAGATTCGCTTTCAATCAAAAGTGGAAGATATTGAGATTGCACAAGGCGAAGTGCAAGGCGTGGTGCTGCAAACGGGTGAGCGCATTGCGACGCATCATTTAATTTTAGCCGTTGGCCACAGTGCCCGCGACACGTTTGAGATGGTGCATCGTAAGGGCATTTATGTGGAAGCCAAAGCTTTCTCAATCGGCTTTCGTATTGAGCACCCACAATCACTGATTGATCAAGCCCGTTATGGTAAAAGCTACAGCGATGACCTGCTGACCAAACTGGGTGCAGCTGATTATAAACTGGTGCATCACGCTAAAAATGGCCGTTCTGTCTACAGTTTCTGCATGTGTCCGGGTGGCACGGTAGTGGCGGCGGCTTCTGAACCCAACTGCGTGGTGACCAACGGCATGAGCCAATATTCACGCAACGAGCGCAACGCCAACGCGGGCATTGTGGTGGGTATTACGCCCGAAGTCGATTACCCCGCGCATCCACTGGCTGGCATGGAATTACAACGTCAATTAGAAAGCCATGCGTTTGTATTAGGCGGCAGTAATTACAATGCGCCAGCCCAGCGTATTGGCGACTTTTTAGCCAATGTGCCTTCAACGAAATTGGGTGAAGTCATCCCCTCCTACACGCCAGGTGTGCAACTTACCAACTTAGATAGCGCTTTACCTGAATACGCCATTAGCGCTATTCGCGAGGCGATTCCTGAATTTGCAAAGCAAGTAAAAGGCTTTGATTTGCCTGACGGCATTTTAACTGGGGTTGAAACACGCACTTCATCACCTATTCGCATCAAACGGGATGACGATACGCTACAAAGCATCAACACCAAAGGTTTGTACCCCTGCGGTGAGGGCGCGGGTTATGCGGGCGGCATATTGTCCGCAGGCGTGGATGGTATTAAAGTGGCTGAAGCGGTTGCTTTAAGTATTGTGAATAAAGGATAAATCATGCTGTCTCGCATCATCTCGCTGGGGTTCTTACTGTTACTTTCTTACGCTAGCTTTGCAGCGGCCTCCCCCGCGCAGCAGATGATCCATGCGCAACTCGAAGCGCACCCCAATAAAAGCGGCGTTTATGTGTTAGATAAAGGTGAAGAAGCATTACTCGCGCGCGCCTGGCTGGCGGACCACGCGGAAAAATCGATTGAAGTGCAGTATTTTATCTGGAGTACAGACAATATCGGCATTCTCGCGTCTGAAGCCTTATTACGCGCAGCAAATAGAGGCGTACAAGTGCGAGTGATTGTGGACGACCTACTGGTAGATGCCCCTGATAAATCATTACTCGCACTCGCCAAGCATCCTAATATCGATATTCGTATCTATAACCCGCAGCATTCTGTAGGCACGCCTTTTCACAAGCGTTTGCTGAATATGGCCATAAATTTTCGCGGCTTTAACCAACGCATGCACGACAAAACTTTCATTGTTGATGGCAAGCTCGCCATCACCGGTGGGCGCAACATGGCGGCCGAATATTTTGATTACAATCAACAATATAACTTTAGAGACCGCGATGCATTATTGCTGGGCGCAGTCGTGCAGAACATGGAAGAAAGCTTCAATCAGTTTTGGGCCAGCCTTTTGAGTGCGCCGGTTGAAGAGCTTTATGATGGCTTAGGCATCATACAAAAGCATGTAACTGTGAAAGATGCTGAAATACAAAAAATTTATGCAAACTTACATGCCTACGCTGAAAATCCTGAAAATTTTTCACCTGAAAACCGCAAAGCCATTTTAGAAACACCGCAGGCGTTTTTAAAACTCGCTGAGCAAATTGTTTGGACAGATATTGAGTTTATCAGCGACACGCCGGGTAAAAATAAACAAAAATTTCTACTGGGTGGCGGTGGTAGAACAACTGAAAAACTTGCGCAACTCGTTGAAAATGCAGAGCAGCAAGTTGTGATTCAATCGCCTTACTTAGTGATGTCAAATTCCGCCATAAAACTTTTTAAAAAAGCGATTAAACGTGGCGTTAAAGTGCGCATTAATACCAATTCGCTCGCCTCAACTGATAACATTCAGGCGTTTAGTGGTTATCGAAACCAGCGCGATATTCTCACCAAAATGGGCGTTGAAATTTTTGAATACAAACCAGACCCGCAAGTTAAGCAGCATCTTTTACGCCAAGCGATGGCAGCCAATGAGAAGCCGCCCGTTTTTGCCATTCACGCAAAAACCATGGTGGTGGACGGTGAAACCGTTTACATCGGCACCTTTAACTTTGATCCACGCTCGCAAAACCTGAATACTGAAGTGGGTGTAATTGTGCGCGATACGGCACTTGCAAGCCAAGTACAAAATGCCATTGAAACTGACATGCACCCAGAAAATAGCTGGAATGCCGCTGAAGATAAACCCGATCAATTCGCTTCTTCAGCTAAACGAAAACGTGTGGTTTTTTACCAGCTAACGCCCATCAAACCATTGCTCTAATTTGCTTAAAATTTAAGCAAATTTAAGGCTATTTTTCACACAACCTTTTTCGATGCTCTGGAAGCCTTGTAAATAAAGGCTCGCAGGGCATTATTTTTTTCTCGATGAATTTCTGTGCCTTGTAACTCACGTTTTTTACATGAAATAAACCGTGAACTATTGCACTTAAACGCGCTCGAAGCGCTATACTCTTCTTTGCAACTGTGATTGGATTTTTCGCGTTTTGTAACCTTGCAATTCTTTTCTTTTAAAGGAGAAAATCATGAAAGCAAATGTAGGCGGAATTGATAAAATTTTACGGATTGTCATTGGTGCGGCGCTCATTGCTTGGGTGCTGTTTGCTAACGGCCCGGTGTGGGCTTGGATTGGGGTTGTGCCGCTGGCAACGGGTTTGTTTAATTTTTGTGCGCTTTATTCTATCTTGGGCATCAATACCTGCAAGGTTAAATAACTGCTCGCCGGACAAGCACAGGCGTTAAATTTTTTTTACCGCCTGTGCTTTTTACTTCACTCTTCTAACTTCTAATGATGTAATCAAATGCGCCAAGCGCTGCCTTTGCGCCCTCGCCCATGGCAATAATGATTTGCTTGTAAGGCGTGGTTGTCACGTCGCCCGCCGCAAATACGCCCGGCAATGAGGTAGCGTTATGCTGGTTGATTTCCACTTCATTAAATTTACTGAGTTTTACCGCACCCTTGAGCCAGTCAGTATTCGGCACCAAGCCAATTTGTACAAACACGCCATCTAACGCTAAGTGTTTTGATTCGCCCGTGACGCGGTCGGTATAAGTCAGGCCATGCATTTTGTGGCCATCACCAGTAATTTCAGTGGTTTGTGCGCTCGTCACAATGGTGACATTATTGAGCGTGCGGAGTTTTTTCTGCAAAACGGCATCTGCTTTTAATTCGGTATCAAATTGCAAAAGCGTCACGTGGCCGACAAAATTAGCCAAATCGATGGCGGCCTCAACCCCGGAGTTGCCACCGCCCACCACCGCAACCGGCTTACCTTTAAATAGTGGCCCATCACAATGCGGACAGTAAGCCACGCCTTTACCACGGTATTCTTTTTCGCCAGGCACATTGAGTTCGCGCCAGCGTGCACCCGTGGCTAGAATCACCGTTTTGCTTTTTAGCGTTGCGCCACTTTCCAGCTTTAGTTCAATTAAATCATTATTTTTGTTGCCTTCTTTACCTGGCTCGGTAATCGCGACCACACGCTGTAGATTCATAATCTCGACATCATAACTTTTCACGTGTTCTTCTAGTGCCATCACCAACTTTGGTCCGTCAGTCTCTTTCACTGAAATAAAGTTCTCAATTGCCAGTGTATCCATCACTTGCCCGCCAAAGCGCTCGGCCACAATGCCAGTGCGAAAGCCCTTACGTGCCGCATAAATTGAAGCCGACGCCCCTGCAGGGCCACCGCCAACCACCAACACATCATATGGTGCTAAGGCATCCAGTTTTTTCGCTTCACGTGCAACGGCACCACTATCGATTTTTAGCAGAATTTCATCGAGTTCCATACGCCCGGCGCCGAATATCGCACCGTTTAAATACGTTGTCGGCACAGACATAATTTCTTTGGCCGCCACTTCATCTTGGTACAGCGCACCATCAATCATCACGTGGGTGATATTGGGGTTAATCACGGCCATCATATTCATTGCCTGCACCACATCCGGGCAGTTATGGCAGCTTAATGAAATATAAGTCTCAAAATGGAAAGTACCCTCAATCGCGGCAATTTGTGCGATTTTTTCAGCTTCCAGTTTCATGGGGTGGCCACCTGTATGCAACAGTGCCAGCACTAAAGAGGTAAATTCATGGCCCATCGGAATACCCGCAAAACGCACGCCAACGGCCCTTTGCGCTTGACTATGCCCCGCACCACGCTTGACTGCAAATGAAGGTTTGCGCGCATTGTCCTCCATCACCAGGGTAATCTTGTCAGACATACCAGCGATTTCTTCTAACAGCGCATGCATCTCTTTGGCTGCCGGTGTATCGTCTAATGAGGCTGCCAGTACGATAGGCTCGCGCAGCATTGCTAAATAGGTTTGCAATTGGGTTTTAATGCCAGTTTCTAATGCCATGATTGCTCTCTTTACTCATTTTGTATTGTTGTGTGGCTTAAATTTAACCGCACTTTATTGAAAATAAAAGGCATTATCTTTTGAATAATGCCTTTGTTATTTAACAGCGCGACAAGATGCTTGCTCGGTCGCGCCAATTGACTTTGCCTAAGGCAAAAATAAAACTTTAGAACCTTAAATTTTGCCCACTAAATCAAGTGAAGGTGTTAATGTTTTAGCACCTTCTTGCCATTTTGCTGGGCACACTTGGCCTGGGTGACTAGCAGTAAATTGCGCCGCTTTTAATTTGCGCAATGTTTCTTTTACATCACGTGCAATTTCGTTGCTATGAATTTCAACTGTTTTAATCACACCTTCTGGGTTAATCACAAATGTGCCGCGCAACGCCAGGCCTTCTTCATCAATATGCACGTCAAATGCACGGGTGAGTTGATGTGTTGGGTCACCTACCAATGGAAATTTTGCTTTACCTACAGCAGGTGAAGTTTCGTGCCAAACTTTATGTGAAAAGTGCGTGTCAGTTGTGACAATGTAGACTTCAGCGCCCGCTTTTTGAAAATCAGCATAATGATCAGCCGCATCTTCTACTTCAGTTGGGCAATTAAAGGTAAATGCTGCTGGCATAAAAATAATCACTGACCATTTGCCTTTTAGGCTGGCATCCGTTACTTCAATAAATTTACCGTTATGAAAAGCCTGCGCTCTAAATGGTTGAACTTCTGTATTAATTAATGACATTGTGTGTTTCCTTTTATATAAAAAGTTGTGTTAAAAATAGTAAAACGACTGCCTAAAAACTAATCACTTAATTGATGTTGCACATTCTAAACCCTAAATAAAAATAAATCTAATATATCATTTTAATTGAATTGATTAATTTAATTTATCATACGCCAACTTAAATGCCACTCTATATCATGTCCGTTCGGCTAATCTTTACTTTAGCCTTTTTTATCTTCCCCCTGCATACGCTGTAACTCTTTTAGGCGTGCCTCTACAATAGAATGCTGATAAAAATCACCATCTTTGGCTTTTACCGCAAGCTCCATTTGCTCGATGGCGCGCTTTAAGTCATATTTTCTGAAATAAGCTTCACCCTGCGCTTGGTGGCTTAATAACATTTTATTCTGAATGGTGTAAGCCTTGGCAAGCACTTCATAAAACTGTGCATCTTTTGGGTACAGTCTTTGTTTTTCTTTTACGAGCTGAATGGCATTATCCGCTTGCTTGAGTGCCAAAAAGTGATCCGCGTAACCATACAACAGCGCACGATTATCTGGGTATATTTTCAACGCGGCTGCATATTGCAGGCCCGCTTGTTGCGCATTATTTTTTGCCACTTGCACGCGCGCGCTTAAGTTTTCAATCATGGCATTGGGTGGTGAATTTTTTTTAAGCCAGGCCACTTCTTTTTCGGCCTGCGTGAGTGCGTTTTTACGTAGATAAGCAACCGCCAAACCATAATGCTCTACTGCCTCGTTGGCGGTGCGGCGTTCACGAATATTTTGCTCAAAAACCGCAATATTAGTTTCTACCGCGCCATTTTGTGCTTGCAGCTTTGCTTTTACATACTGAAACTCCGCACTATCTGGCACTTGCCGATAAGGCATTTGCTCAACGCGATTCGCCACATCCGCAATGCGCTCACCCGTCAGCGGGTGGGTACGTAAAAGGCTGGGCGCACCGCCTTCTGAAAAGCGTGAGCCATGCTGCAATGTTTTAAAAAATGCTGGCATGCCGCGCACATCAAAGCCTGCATTGCTGATGATTTGCAAACCAACGCGATCGGCCTCGCGCTCGTGTTCGCGAGTGTAATCTAATTGATTTTGCACGCCTACTGCCGAGGCCGTTGTCATGGCGCCGCTGGCTAATTCCGGGTTGGCACGTGCCACCAGCAAGGCCAAAGCAAAACCGGCAATATTTTTAACGGTATCGTATTTTTGTGCGGCTACCATACGGGCCAAATGGCGTTGCGTCACATGACCAATTTCATGGCCCAACACGCTGGCCAGTTCAGATTCACTATTGGCCGCCAAAAATAAACCTGTATGCACGCCAATGACGCCGCCCGGCATGGCAAACGCATTGATGGAGGTGTCATTAACCACAAAAAAATTAAATTTCTGCTGTTTATCAGTACTGGCAGCGGCCAGCTTATTACCAAGTGCATTGAGATAATCAATCACTTCCACGTCTTGCACAACCTCATCGCTCACCGAAACCTCGCGCATGATTTGCTCGCCAATGCGCTGCTCATCTAATGGTGTGAAAACAGTTTGCGAAACATCGCCTAAATCAGGCAGGCTGGTGTCAAAATTGGTCGATTTTGAATAGGGATTACCTGACAAAGATGATTCAGCCGCCACTTGCAGGCAATTAGTGGCAAGTAATGTGGCAATTACAATAGTTTTTAATTTCATTGTTGCTATGATAATAACTTCTGACTAAAAGTTGCACTGATTGAGACTATTATATGCCCGATTCAAAGTTAAACCCACCGCAGCAAACACTCACGCATTTTGACGCCAGCGGTCAGGCGCACATGGTTGACGTGGGCGACAAGGCAGTAACGCATCGCGTCGCCACGGCCAGCGGCACGATTCACATGCAGCCCGCCACCTTGCAAACCATTCAACAAGGTGACGCCAAAAAAGGTGATGTGCTTGGCATCGCGCGCATTGCTGCTATTCAAGGCGCCAAACGCACGTCAGATTTAATTCCGCTATGCCACCCAATTAGCCTAACAAAAGTAGCGGTTACTTTTAACATCGATGCAGAAAACGCTAGCGTTACCTGCACTGCCACTTGTCACACCACAGGCCAAACAGGTGTAGAAATGGAAGCACTGACTGCGGTGAGTGTGGGCCTGCTGACCATTTATGATATGTGTAAAGCCATAGACCGCGGCATGACCATGCGCGAAATTAAACTGCTCGAAAAACAAGGCGGAAAATCTGGTCATTGGACTGCGTCATAACTTTAACTTTATTATTTATCAAAATTTCAGGAAAACAGCATGCTTAAACTAATATTCATCTGCACACTTTCAATGGTAACGATTACGGGGTGCGAGCAACAAAAAAATGCCTCTGCTGAAGTAGGCACCGTGCCTAAACAAATTATCGACAAAGCCACACAAGATATTAACAACGCCCAGGCGTTGGCAACAGAAAACTTGAAAGCGCTAGAGCAATTAGACGCGCCAACGGAAGCGCAACAGTAAGCCAAGAACAAGCTTAAACAACGCGAACGCCTCTAAATTTACATAAATTTTCATTGCGAAAACATATAAATGGTTATAATCAACCAATAACCATTTTTAAATTAATATTATAGGGCTATGAAAAAACATGTTTAATTTTTTATCTTCTCTCAACATTTTCACCCTCATTTTACTCATCTTGATTGTCATTTTTTTTGGTTTTATTCTGTGGCTGAATATGCATTCGAAGGATTACCGACAATTTCTTGATGAACAGAAAAAACAGCGCGACAATTAACTATTTCGCTTGCATAAATTCCATTGCAAAAACATCCATTTTTTAATGAAATTATATACAACCCTTTTACACTGCCCTGCAAGCCTTATAAATAAAGGCTCACAGGGCAGCGTTTTTTGCTCGTAGATTTTTCAGCCGCAAAAATTGGAATTATTAGAGCAAATCAGCCAGTATTTTTGCACTGGCTGGGGCCATTGTCACGCCGTACCTGAAATGCCCAGTATTGAGATAAAGATTGTGAATGGTGGGGTGTCTTGCAATGGTCGGCAGATTTTCTGGGGCACCTGGCCGTAGGCCGCTCCAATGCTGATGAATCGGCATGCCTTTTAATGCAGGCAAGATTGCTTCCGCTTTAGCCTGCATTTCACGCCTTGCGGTTTCTGTCACGTTTGCGTCAAAACCCACATCTTCTAGCGTACTGCCTGCCAGCAAAAAGCCATCGCGACGTTGTAGCATATAAAAGCCGTCCTGGTAGAGAATGTGCTGCAAGGTGTTAACTGGCATTTGATACAGCAATATTTGTCCGCGCATTGGTTTAATGTCAATATTTGCCGCAGTTTCTTTTAGCAGTTCAAAGCTCCATGCGCCTGAAGTGACGATATATAAATCGGCCCGTAACGTTTCACCTTTTGTGGTTTGCCAACCATTTAAACTGGCCGTTTCTTGAATGGGCGCGAGTTGCGTGTGCTCGATTAGCGTCACCTCATGCAATATCAACCACTGTTTTAATGCTTGCAGCAAGCGCGGATTACGCACTTGTGCGACATTGGGCAGCAGTAAGTCATCACCAACATGCGTGAACTCAATCTTATTTTTTTCACACCATTGTTGGGCTAAGGCTAAATCATAAGGCGGCAAAATTCGCATGCCACACTTGGTGAGTTCTGGGTCTATGCCAGTTTCACGCAAAAGCTGCTGCGTTACCTGCGGGTAAAGATTGGCACCAGCAAGCGCAAGTTGGTTGACTTCATCACGGTACATCCAAGGCAATAATGGAAAAACAATGCCCGCACCTGCCCATGAAGACTCACCTGAAGTCTGTGCAGCAATTTGGTTGCGTTCAACAATCGTCACCCGATAACCGCGGGTGACGAGTTCCATTGCCGTCATACAGCCAGCAATGCCGCCGCCCACAATCATCACATGCGTCATTTTGTTGCAACCTTACCAATTAACATCGCATTTTGCGCATTAGTTAAACCAATCGGCTGACCAAGCAGCACGACCACATCACCTTCAGCAAGTTGGCTTTCGGGCGTGGGTACTGTGCCATTGGAGTTTGGCCGGCGAATTGATTTCACTTCAACCTCAAAATTCTCTAATTGCATATCGGCAAGCCGCCTGCCAATGGCGTAGCTTCCAGGTGAAATAATCACAGAGTGCAGGCGAACCTGCTGCTTTTCCAAGGCATCTTCTTCAACATCCGAAATACCATGAAAATAACCTTTAAATAACTTATAGCGCTCTTCACGAAATAGGCGAATCCGCTTTACTACTTTATTTAATGGCACACCCATCAACATTAAGGCATGTGAAGCCAGCATTAGGCTTCCTTCAAGAATCTCCGGTACCACTTCTGCCGCACCTGCGGCCTGCAAGGCTTCCATATTTGAGTCATCTACAGTGCGCACAATCACAGGTAAGTGCGGATAGTTTTCTTGCACAATATGCAAAATTTTCATGGCGGCGCGATTGTCAGCATAACTGATGACTAAGGCTTTGGCGCGCGCACTGCCGGCCGCTTCTAACACTGCGCGCCTTGCGGCATCGCCAAACATTACATTTTCACCCGCTGCGGCGGCCTCTAAAACACGCGTAGGGTCAATATCCAGCGCCACATATGGAATATGCTCTTCTATTAAAAAGCGCGCTAAATACTGGCCACTTCGGCCGTAACCACAAATAACCACATGGTTATGCATGTGTTTGCCAACATCATCAATATCTTGCACCACTTGGCCACTATTGCGCGTGTAACTGCGCGCCATTTTGCGTGCAATACGTCCGTTGTACTGAATTAACAATGGTGCAATCACCATAGATAATAATGAAGCCGCCAAAATGACTTGTAATGCCTCGCCACCAATCAGTTTTTGTTCCACGCCTAAGGCTAAAATCACAAAACCGAATTCACCCGCTTGCGCCAAAATAAGGCCTGTTCTAATCGCCACGCCTATTTCGTATTTTACAAATCGTACCACCAGTGTCACGATGACCGCCTTTAGCAGCACAAAAGACACGAGCACCAACAAAACCAAGCCAATGTGCTGAAGTATTTGCGCCATGTTCAGTAGCATGCCAATACTAATGAAAAACAACCCAAGGAGAATATCTCTGAACGGCGAAATATCAGACTCAACCTGATAGCGAAACTTAGTCTCTGAAATCAGCATCCCGGCAATAAAAGCCCCCAGCGCATAGGAAAGCCCGGCTAATTTGGTGACATAAGCCAATAGCAACGTAACCATCAGCACATTCATCACAAATAACTCGCGCGAGCGTTGGCTGGCAACCAAGTTAAACCAAGGGTTAATTAGCCACTTGCCAACCGTAAATAGAAACAACAACATGGCCGCAGCTTTGAGCATTGCCATGCCAAGCACATCTAAAAGCTTGGCACCTTCAGCGCCCAAAGCTGGAATCAGCACCAGTACCGGCACTACGGCTAAGTCTTGAAAAAGCAGCACGCCGATACTTAATCGGCCATGGCGCGAGTTGAGATCAACCCGCTCAGCGAGTATTTTTGAAACAATGGCCGTAGAAGACATAGCCAATGCCGCACCCACCACAAAGGCGGCTGACCAATCCAAACCCGCTAATTTAGCAATGCCCATGACAATCGCCAAGGTCAATACAACTTGCGCACCCCCTAACCCCAGCACTTTTTTACGCATGGCGTATAGTTGCGGCAGGCTAAATTCAAGCCCGATGCTAAACATTAAAAATACAATGCCAAATTCTGCAAGCTCGTGTGTTGCCTCAGTATCAGGCAATAGACCAAAAGTATGTGGACCTAATACTGCGCCTACAAAAAAATAAGCCAGCATGGCAGGCAGGCGAAATTCACGAAATAGCGCTACCGCTAGCACCGCGCTTACTAATAACAATAAAATTTGGGGTAAGGTGTCAAACATGGGTTGTCATTTAATCTATCTTTGGCGCGGCCATTTTAATGGTCTCTATTGTTTCATAACTAGAAGCGAAACACAGCAAAAAAATGCCGATAGCAAAATTTGTGCCTAATTCTAATATTTTTGAATGATTTTACTATATTTAGCACTTTTTACGCTGATTAAGGCTTTATATCTCGCGCTTTCCCTTTTATACTAATGTGTAGTTATGTCAATTTAAAGAAATCATTTTTAGTAATGCCCTCACTTCCTAAGACGCAAACGCAAGTAACCGCCAAGCAGCCAACTTTATCGTTGGCGCGTGATGTATTGCTACTGGAAGCCAGTGAAATTAACGCGCTGGCCAATAGGCTCGACCAGCATTTTTCTGATGCAGTTGCGCTTATTTTGCAATGCAAGGGCCGCGTGGTGGTCAGCGGCATGGGAAAATCAGGCCATATTGGTGGAAAAATTGCATCCACCTTGGCAAGCACCGGCACCCCTGCATTTTTTATGCATCCTGCCGAGGCAAGTCATGGTGATTTGGGTATGATTACCGCTGGTGACATCGTTATCGCACTTTCAAACTCTGGTGAAAGCGATGAGCTGCTCGCCATCATTACTCCGCTTAAGCGGCTGGGGGCGAGCATTATTGCCATCACCGGGAATAATGCCTCATCTTTAGCACTGGCGGCTGACATTCATCTAAGTGCGAGCGTGAGCAAAGAAGCCTGCCCATTAGGACTTGCACCAACTTCTAGTAGTA
>ERZ795044.261-NODE-261-length-48209-cov-6.738007_pt1 | contig 48209 bp, 48 predicted proteins | sample MGYA00375128_ERZ795044 | MGnify/ENA primary metagenome ERZ795044 (study PRJEB30173, sample SAMN05720213) | anaerobic digester metagenome | isolation source: active sludge of municipal wastewater-treating anaerobic digesters | place: USA | collected 2014-12-22 ...
TGTAGCTCGAAAGCACCCGCGCGATGTCCCGCACCTCTTCCCGCTTTCCCATCTCAATGTCCTGAGGCCCGAGATAGAGGGTGTTGCCCCCCATCTGCACCATGCCGACATGGAAGGACGCCCAGGTCCGCGTGGAGGCTTTCTCGAAAATAAGTCCCAGTGTCTTCCCGCGCAGTTTCTGGGAATAGACGGACGGATGCTTCTTGATCCGCTCCGTAAAATCCAGCAGAAACCGGATCTCTTCCAGACCCAGATCTTTGATCGTGATTAAATTTTTCATTCGCACCCTACTTCCGAACGTTCGCCAAAACTTTATCCAGAATAAACAGCCCGCGGTTGAGGAATGTCTTGGAGACGATCATCGCCGGCATAATTCTCAAAACCGTCTCGTGCGTGCAATTGATCAACAGCCCCGCATTGAGACATTCTTCCGCGATCTTCGCGCCCGGGATGCTGAGGTCCATCCCCAGCATGAGCCCCATCCCGCGGATTTCCCTGATGAAGGAATATTTCGTCTTCAGTTCTTCCAATTTTTCCCGGAGATAAGCGCCCATGATTTCGGTGTTCCGGAGGAGCTTCTCTTTCCGGATCGCCTTGAACACCCCGAGCGCCGCCGCGCAGGCCAAAGGGTTCCCGCCGAATGTCGAGGCATGCGTCCCGGGCGTGAGAATTTCCCCCTTGATTCTCCGGTTCACGACCAGCGCGCCGATCGGGACCCCGCCCCCCAGCGCCTTGGCCAACGTCATCAAGTCCGGTTCGATCCCGTAATGCTGATACGCGAAAAATTTTCCCGTCCGCCCCATCCCGGTCTGCACTTCATCGGCAATCAGCAGCAGGTCTTTTTCGTCGCAGATCCGCCGGATTTCCCGGACATACTCCGGAGAGGCCACGTTAATTCCACCCTCGCCCTGAATCAGTTCCAGCATCACCGCGACGGTTTTGGGGCCGATCCGTTTTTTGAGCGCCTCCAGGTCGTTGAACGGGACGTATCCGAATCCCTCCGGCAGGGGAGCGAATCCCTCCTGATACTTGGTCTGCCCCGTCGCCGTGATCGTGGCAAGCGTCCGGCCGTGAAACGAATTCTCCATGGTGATGATTTCGTAGCGTCCCGTCGCCGAACCGTATCTCCGCGCGAATTTGATGGCCCCTTCGTTGGCCTCCGCCCCGCTGTTCCCGAAAAAGACCCTCGCGGGAAACGACGCTTCGGAAATGGCCTCGGCAAGCCTCGCCTGCTTGGGATTCAGAAAATTATTCGAAACATGAATCAGTTTCCTCGCCTGATCCTTAATCGCGCTCACCACCGCGGGATGCGAATGCCCGAGGCCGGAAACGCCCCATCCCGGAAAGAAGTCCAGATACTCCTTCCCCTCCAGGTCCCAGACGCGGCCGCCCTTCCCCTTTGCCAGACAGACCGGAAGCTGGCGGTAAGTCGGAAGGACAAAAGTCTCGTATAGTTGTTTGATGTCCTGATTTCTCATAGAAACAGCCCGGGTTACAAAATGATTTCGGTACCGATTCCTTGGTCCGTAAAGATTTCAAGAAGCAGCGAATGCTTGATCCGTCCGTCGATGATGTGCGCTTTTTTCACGTCCCCCTGCAGGGCCGCGATACAGGCCCTGATTTTGGGGATCATTCCGCCGCTGATCACTTTGTTCTTGATCAGCGTCTCGACCTCGTCCACATGAAGCGATGAGATCAGCGATTTCGGATCTTCCGGGTCCCTCAGGATCCCGCGGACATTCGAAAGAATCATCAGCTTCTGCACCTGCATCGCCGCCGCGATTTTCGCCGCCGCTTCGTCCGCGTTCACGTTGTACATCTCGCCTTTCTCGTCGATGCCGAGAGGATACACGACGGGGATGATGTTGAACTCCGTCAATTCCTTGAGCGGCAGCAGATTCACCGCCACGACTTCTCCGACGTATCCGATGTCCTCTTTGGCCTCCACCTTTTTCACGTTCAGGATTTCATTGTCAAACCCACTCAACCCGATCGCGCGGGCGCCGAGCTGATTGATGTCGTGCACGATGCTTTTATTCAGGTCCGCGAGCGTGTCCGAAACCAGGCTGATCGTTTTCTTGTCCGTCACCCGGAGGCCGTCCACGAACTTCGAGGCAATCCCCTCTTTTTTCAGGCGCTCGGTGATATTCGGACCGCCGCCGTGTATCAAAATCGGCTTGATCCCGACGTAACTCATAAAAACAAGGTCGTGGAGCACGTTCATGCGGATGTCTTCGTTTCCCATCGCGGCTCCGCCGTATTTAATCAGCACTTCCTTCCCGCGGAATTTCTTGATATAGGGAAGCGCCTCAATCAAAATACTCGCCTTTTCGACGAGCCTTTCCATAAACTGATCCGATTCCGTCACGTCGTAAGCCATGCATTTATCCTCACGTAGGCCTGGGTCAAATCGCAGGTCAGAAATCTGGCTTCGCCCCGGCCGAGATTCAGGTTAACCGCCACATCCACTTGTTTGCGTTGCAATTTTTTCCGGAGAGCGGGGACCTGTTCCTGATGCACCCGCCCGTGATTCAACACTTTGACGCCCTCGAAACTGACGTCGAGTCTTTTGGGATCAAACGGGAATTTCGTCGACCCCACCGCCGCAACCACGCGCCCCCAGTTGGGATCGCCGCCGGCCAGCATGGTCTTGAACAGCATGGACTGACCGATCTGCCGCGCGATGATTTTCGCTTCCCGGGAATTCCGCGCGCCGGTCACTTTAATTTCCGCCACGCGATTAACGCCTTCCCCGTCCTTCACTAATCCCTTCGCAATGGTGCGGCACACCCGCTTGAGCTGCGAAACAAAAATTTTATACCCGCTCCCTTTCGTCAGGATTTTCGGATTGCCGGCCTGGCCGTTTGCCAAAATAAAAACCGTGTCGTTCGTACTCATGTCGTTGTCGATGCAGATCTGGTTGAACGTGTCATCCACCGCTTCCTTCAGCGCCTGCCTCAGAACGGCCTTCCCGATCGCGGCATCCGTCGTGATAAAGCAGAGCATGGTCGCCATGTTCGGGTTCAGCATTCCCGCGCCTTTCGCGCAGCCCCCGATGCGGACCTCTTTCCCTTCGATCGTGAAAGAGACGGCGATTTCTTTCGTCTGACGGTCCGTGGTCAAAATCCCCTGAGCCGCGCGGTGCCCGCCGTCCGGGGCGAGGGTTTCAATCAGCGGAGGAATTCCCTTCAGCACCTTGGCCGTCGGAAACGCCCGCCCGATAATCCCGGTCTGGGCGATCAGCACTTCGTCCTCGGCGATTCCGAGTTTCGCGCTCAAAAATTTCACGCACCGGCGGACTGCCTCGCGCCCGCCGTCCCCGTTGAAGCAATTGGCGTTGCCGCTGGTCCCGAAAATCGCGCGATGCGTCCGATGCTGCACCGCTTTTTTCGACCACAGCACCGGCCAGGCCTTCGCGGTGTTTCGCGTGAAAGTCGCGCCGGCCACCGCCGGCGAAGTCGAAAGGATTAATGCCGTGTCGAGTTTGTTCTTTTTAATCCCCGCGTGAAAACCGGAAGCCACAAATCCTTTCGGGGACGTCACCGTTCCTTGCGGAATAATTGTTTTCTTCATTCTAGCCTCTCAAACCCGGCCTGTTCGGGAAATCCGAGCCGGATATTCATGTTTTGAACCGCCTGACCGCTTGCGCCTTTTACCAGATTATCAATCGCCGACACCACGACCACCCGGGAGTTCTTATCCTCCGCCCAGACCCCGATGTCGCAGAAATTCGTATTCTGAACCGCGTGAAGGCTCGGGAAATCCCCCTCCTTCCGCACCCGCACGAACGGCTCCTTTTCATAAGCCGCCAAAAACGCGGCCCGGATTTTTTTCGCCTTCACGCCCGCTTTTTTCCGGGCATAAATCGTCGCGAGAATGCCCCGCTCCAGGGGCAGAAGATGCGGAACAAACGCAAACTGGATTTTTGCCTTGGCGACATCGCTCAAGACCATCTGGATTTCAGGCATATGCTGGTGCTGATTAATTTTATATGCCTTGAAATTCTCGTTCACCTCGCCGGTCAGCAGCTCCGCCTTCAATTTCTTTCCGGCGCCGCTGAAGCCGGATTTCGCATCCACCGCAATCGAATCCGTCTCAATCAATCCTTCTGCCAGCAAAGGCGCGAGCCCCAAAATCGTCGCCGTCGGATAACACCCGGGATTCGCGATCAAAGACGCGCCTTGAATCTCCTCCCGGTAAATTTCCGGAAGACCGTACGCGGCGCTTTTCAGAAGCGCCTGCCGGGGATGTTTCCATCCATACCAGGTTTTATATAGTTTCGGGTCCTTCAGCCGGAAATCGGCCGAAAGATCAATCACGATCTTATTCTTCGACGCAAGAGCCAGGACGAATTCCGCCGATTCCGTATGGGGAAGACAACTAAAAACAACGTCGCTTCCTTCTAAAACTTTCCGAATATCGAATTTTTCAATCTTGAGCGGTGACTTTTTAGAAAGCTCCGGCAAGAGTTTTCCCAATTCCGGCGGCTCTTCCTGCCGGCTGGTCAGATGGGTAATCCGAACGCGGGGATGACGCAATAAAATCCTCGCCAGCTCGATTCCCGTGTATCCCGTGGCTCCGACTATTGAACAGCGTATCATCAGTGAATATGCCTTTCCCGGTGGTTTCTAAGAATTCAGGAGGTTAAAAACGGTTTTCCCATCTTCCGGATACTTCAAAAATTTCCTTTTTGAAAAAAAACGGATCCGTCGACGAGTTTGCTCCTTGCGTGATTCGGCTCTATCTCCTTTAAAAAGAAGGGTTTATTATAGGGGAAGGCTAAAACACTGTCAACAGGTTGCCCCCCTTCCCGGGACTATTCATACCGCAGAGAAGTAATCGGATCCATCCGGGCTGCTTTTCGGGCGGGCCAAAGGCCGAAACCGATCCCGACGCCGACGGAAAAAAGAAAGGCGAGAAGGATTGATTTCAATTCGATAATGGTTTTCCAATCGGCCAGAAGCGAAATCAACCCCGAAAGCGAGGCCCCTAAAATCACGCCGGCAGTCCCTCCGATAAACGTGATCGCCACGGACTCCACGAGAAATTGCGCCATGATGTCGCGCGGTGCCGCGCCGATCGCTTTTCTCAGGCCGATCTCCCGCGTCCGTTCGGTCACGGAAACCAGCATGATGTTCATGATCCCGATGCCTCCCACAACCAATGAAATGGCCGCAACCGAGCCCAGCAGAATCGAAAACACGCGGGTGCTGTTTGACAGCGCCTCCTGAACCGTCGCGTTGTTGCGGATGTTGAAAGTCTCGTACTGATCCGGCCTCAACTTATGCCGGCGGATGATCATCTTTTCGATTTCCGGAATCGCGGCGGCGATCTCATTTTCGTCCTCCATTTCGACATCAATCTGATCCAGATAGTCCTTCCCAAACACCCGCTTCATCGCGGTCTGAAGCGGAATCACCACGATGTCGTCCTGGTCGTGAAACGGATTGGACCCCTGGGAAGGCAACAAACCGATCACCTGAAAATTGATCCGGTTGATTTTGAATGTTTCCCCCAGAAAATTCTTGTCCCCGAAAAGTTCCCGCGCCACCGTCTGTCCGATCAGCGCAACTCTTTTCCGGGTTTGGTCCTCTTCTTCGGTAAAGAACCGGCCGAGGACCGGCACCGCGTTCCGGACATTCGGATAATCCTTGGTGGCACCGACCACCGCCGTATTCCAATTCCGGTTCCCGTAAACCGCCTGTGCCTGCCCCGTCACCTGCGAAACGCTTCTCTTGACTCCCGGAACGGTCTCCTGTATCGCGCGCATGTCTTCGATGGTCAAACGCGTTGCCGCAGCAGCATCTTGAAAAGCACCGTGAACTTTGACGGATCCCGGACGGATTGAAAGCAGATTGGATCCCAGACGGGCAAGCTGCGCCGTCACGGACGCCTGCGCGCCGCGACCGAGGGCCAGCATGGTGATCACGCAAGCTACGCCGATTAAAACTCCCAGCATGGAAAGAATCGAGCGCATTTTATTGGACCGGATCATCCGAAACGCCTGATTGAGATGTTCCCGGAATTCTTTTACCGTATAAGATTTTTTTTGGGCGAGAGGCGAAAAAAGGGCGGAAGAATCGAAAGGGCTTTTTGAACGCAAAACCGTTTTCTTCGCGGGTGTATCGCCGACAATCTTCCCGTCATGAACCCGGATGATCCGCTCCGCGGAGCGGCCGATTTCCTCGTCATGCGTCACGAGAATCACCGTCATTCCGTCCTGATGAAGTTTTTTGAAAATGGAAAGGATTTCCTCTCCCGCGGCAGAATCCAAATTCCCGGTCGGTTCATCCGCGAGAATCACCAGAGGATCGTTCACAAGGGCCCTCGCAATCGCCACCCGCTGCTGCTGGCCTCCCGAAAGCTGATTCGGCCGGTGACGGAGCCTTTCGGAAAGCCCGACTTTTTCCAGCAGCTGAACGGCTTTCCCCCTTACTTCGGAAGTGTCCCGTTTCGAATACAAAAGAGGGAGAGCCACATTTTCGATCGCGGTCGAGCGGTTCAATAAATTGAATTGCTGAAACACAAAGCCGATGACTTTGTTCCGGATAAAAGCCCGTTCGTCTTCCTTCAGTCCCGTCACATCCTGCCCGAACAAACGGATGGATCCTTCATCCGGCGTATCCAAAAATCCCAAGAGATGCATCAGAGTGGATTTTCCGGACCCTGAAGCGCCCATAATCGAAACAAACTCGCCCTGCTCGATGCGAAGCGAAACACCCCGCAAGGCGTGAATATCGACGTCGCCGATCCGGTAGGTTTTTCGAAGCTCGAAGGTCTCGATCATCCGGCTCAAGCCCTTTTTCGGGACCCGCCGAAAGGTGAAAAAGGGCTTCCCTGAACGGCCGCTTCTTTGCGGCGGACCACCAGAATCGTCTCCCCTTCCTTGAGGCCGCTTAAAATTTCGGTCATCCGGCCGTCGGAAGCGCCGATTTTCACCGGGACGGGGACGGGATTCCCCGTGAACGATCGGGTATAAGCCGCGAACCGTATCCCTTCCGGTTTTTTCGCATACGACGGCCATTCATTAACGGCTTCGGCGGGAATCAGTAAAACATTTTTGAGATTGGCGACAATAAACGTCACATCGGCCGTCATCCCGCTCCGGAACATTTCGGGTACGCTGTCGGAATAAATATCGATCGCGTAAACGTTCACATTGTTCACCAACGTGCTTTCATAGCTGATATGAACGACTTTCGCGGGAATCATTTTGTCCGGATAGGCGTCCAAGCGGACCTCAACGTCCTGCCCGAGTTTCACTTCGGCCAGGTCCGTCTCGTCGACCTGCGCTTCGACAATCAACCGGTCCGAAAGAACGACCACGGGATCACTCGTCGTCACCGTCTGCCCGGGCTCAACCGCGCGAACGATCACCGTCCCGTCCAACGGCGCGAGAAGCGGAGCGGGTTTATACGCGTTCTCCCATCGTTCCAGGACTTTTCCTCCCTGCGCCCGGGCCGCATCCAACAGCGCGGCGCGTTCCGTCGAGCTCATCTGGGCAAGGATTTGTCCCGCCTTCACCTGCTCCCCTTCCGAAACCAGGACTTCCTCAATCCGGCCCGCGATAGGCGGCTTGATCTCCACGCGATTCTGGGGCTTCACGGTCCCCGTCGCATTGATCTTGAGCATCAAATCTCCCCGCTTCACGTTTACCGACCGAAGGATCCGCAGCGGAACTTTCCCACCGGGCTCAAGCCAATGGCACCCCGCCTTGACAATCAGAATGATCCCCAAAACCGCAAAAGCATATTTTAAAACCCGAGGGACCGCTTTAATTTGCATCTTTCGCATCCTCCAAAGTTTCGCCCTTCAAATATTCCCAGTTCGCTTTCTGAATCAGCGCCAACGCCATGCTTCGCACGAAATTCTTTTCCGTATCGGTGATCTCCTGTTCGGAAATATCAAAATCCTGAAAATTGGCAAGACCCGACGTGTATTCCGCGCGAACGATATCCGCCCGCTCGCGGTTCGCCTTCAGGAATTCCCTCTGAACTTCGACGGACTCGGCGGCGTCCCGAAACAGCGCCCATCCGTCCGCCAGTTCGGCAACCCTCGCGTCCCGGACACTCCGCGCCGCCTGCAAGGCCGCCTCGTAATCCGCCCGCGCTTTCCGGATCGCGGCGATATTTTTCCCGCCGTTGAAAAAAGGGACCGTCACGGTCAATCCGAGCAGCATGTTATCGCGAAGCTGGGATTCCTTGGCTCCCGTGTATCCGTAATTATACGCGCCGTCGACTTTCGGCCAAACACCCGATTGCGCGGAAATCACCGCGGCTTTGAACGCCTCCGCGATCCGGATGAATTTCCGGACCTGAGGGGTCTGTTCCGCAAGCCCGACAAAATCCGGTTTGATTCCGTTCAGGCCCAAAACCAATGTCTCCAGATCCCCTTCAATCTGAACCGGCAGATAAAAGTCCCCGCCGATTTCGCGGCCCAGAAGAATCGATTTGCTGTCGATCTGCCGCTCCGTCTGCCGGACGTCGAAATCCGCCTGGGACGCGATCGCCCCGGCCCGAAGCGCGGACCCCAAATTTTCCCTCCCCGCTTCATAGCGCAGGCGGATCATTTCGGCATTGTCATGCCGACGGGAGGCAATCCGGCGATTGACATCAAGGAGTTTGTTGTATTCGAGCACCTGAACAAACGCCGTCCGGAGACGAAGCCGGACCGAAGCGCTCGTGTCCCGGTACGCCAGTTTCGAGGATTCAAGCCGCTTGCGGGCCGCCAGAAAATTCCCCGTCGTGTTCAATCCGTCAAAGAGATTTTGGGACGCGGTAATATCGAAACTCAGGCTGTCTTTCATGGCGGCCGTCCCGGTGCCGCGCGAACGGCTGCGGTCCATCCCCCCGTCAACGCTCGGCAGATAATCCCCGGCGGCGGAATCGCGGTCACGCGCCGCGGACTCGATCTGCGCGCGGGCCTGTAAAAGATCGGGGTGATTCCGCAGAGATCCCTCGACGGCTTTCCCCCAGGAAAAAACTTCCTTTTCGCCGGGAGATTTAATTTCCGCTTTCGGGAGATGCACGCGAAGACAGCCCGCTACGGCCACAAGAAACAAACTGGCGACGATATTTCCAAAAAAACGGCGCATGGATATCATGATCGGAAATCATATCACAGAATCCGGAAACGGACGCCACTTTTCAGGGCCTTCGGAGAGAAAACGAAAGGGGCGTCTTGATCGTCAGGAACACGCCGCGCCGCGAAGCGCGGTGATGATTTCGCGGGAACAGTTAAAATAGCCGAAGTGAATTTTAGGAAACCGCTTCCTGATTTCGCCGATTGCCCGGCGCATCCCTTTGGGGGTGCCGGCATCGAACCCCATCCGCGACACATATTGAAAAGGATCGATATTCAGGTTCTTCCACTGAATCATGTCCGGCTTCGTCTCGCGAATCAGCGCCGAAAAACTTTCGATTTCTTCTTCGGTGTCGGTCAGGCCGGGAAAAGTCAGGTAGTTGATCGAGGTAAAAACACCGTTTTCGCCCGCGATTCTGATCGATTCCCTGACATCCGGAAAATCAAACCCCCGGGGATTCCCGTAGCGCCGATAATGCTCGGGGCGGGCCGAATTCAGGCTGATCCGGACACTGTCCAGGCCCGCTTCGGCCAAGAGCGCGATCCGCGAGGGCGAATAGCCGTTGGTGTTGAGGTGGATCACACCTTTCCGGGTCGCACGGCGGATTCCGCGGATGGCCTCCGCAATCAATTCCGCCTGCAGCAAAGGTTCACCCTCGCATCCCTGCCCGAAACTGACCACCGCTTCGGAAGCCCGCTCCAGGTGCGGAACGGCAATCCCGAGAATTTCATCCGGTCTGGGAACAAAATCGAGTCTTTCATGCGAAGCGTGAAAACGGTCTTCCGGTTGAAGGGAAAGGCATCCCAGGCAGTCCGCATTGCAGGCCGGCGAAACCGGCAAGGGACATTCCCATCGTCCGAGGAAAAGATTTTTGGCCGCCAGGCAGTGATACCGGAGCGCGCAGCGCTCGAGATGCCGGAGCAGACGATTGTCCGGCGAACCGGCGAGCCGTTTCTTCACCCGCGGCAGTAAAACACGGTCGTCATACTGTCTCGCATCCCAGTTCTCCTTCGGGTCCACGCGAATCCCCGCCGTCCAAAAACGCCCGTCTTTCCACCCTACCGCCGCATAGGCCCAGAGAGGCAAAACCGGCGCATCATCTCTCCGCTCGACGGCCGGGAGAAAAGTTCTTGTGAACCCGGGAGACATGAACGCGCTGACCGCCTGAATGCCCCGGACCTTCCCTTCCCATTCGGCTTCCCGAAGCACAATCTTCCCGCCGGTCGAGGCATCCCATCCCGCCGGAAAATGTCCGGGCATGGTAAAAAATTTCGTCCCCTCCGGCAGAGGAATCCAATCCCCGCTTTCCATCCGGAAATGAGAAAGGGCCTCCTGTCCCATCATCTCAAGCGACGGATGATTGAAAATTTCTCCCCGCTCATCCGCAAAAACCATGTTCGGAACCGAAAAATTCGTCCCGGTCATTGGCGGCTCCCGCAATCCGAAAGAATCCGTTTTGCTTTTCCCAAAATGATTTTTTCGCCGGCAAACGTCAGCACTTCCGACGCGTGATCGATCGGGAACCATCGGGCCTGCCTGACTTCACGGTCCGCGGCATGCGCCTTTCCCTTCAGATAACGGCAGAGGAAGAAGTGAACTTTTTTTCGATGTCGAAGCCCGTTTTCGAAAAACTGGTAGCGGATGGCCCCTAATTTCCGGATCGGAGAAGCGGAAAGGCCCGTTTCTTCCCGGATCTCCCGCTCCGCGGTTTTGGCAAGCGTCTCCCCTTTTTCGACATGCCCTTTCGGAAGACACCACACCTTTCTTCTCCGGTTGATGAGGCAGACGCGGATTTTTCCGTTGCGTCTTTTGTAAACGACTCCGCCCGAAGAAATGACCCGGATTATTTTAGTTTCCCTAAAAGCCCGTTCCACGGAAATTTCCGATGGCCGCTTCTTGCGGCGTGCATTTCTTTTTTCCGGGTGTTAATGATTTTTTCGGCGAGTTTTTTATCCTCGGCGGTAAAATCGGAGAAGTTTTTTTCCCGAAGCCGGGGGTCTTCGGTCGTCGCCAAAAAAGCCAGAACGGTTTCCGCGACGCCGTCGAGGAAGTGGCGGACCACCTGCCGCCGGACCTCATTGGAAAGCAAGGGGAAAAATTTCGGGGTCTTGGCGCAGTCCCAGGGGAGGCAGGAAAATGTGAGATAAAATCCGGCCGTTCCCTCCGGAATGCTTTCGAAATACCAAAGGCTGTCGTAAAACAACAGCGACCCGGACGATCCTTCCGGATCTTTCAGGAGCTGGACCTTCACCACTTCCTTCCGCCCCCCGTCAAGCGCGGCTTCGATATCCGCCGTGGAATAAACGGATTCCCTCATGCCGAAAACCGAAGCGCTCGTCTCCCGGACCGTCCGGACATCGAAGCGATTCCCCCGCGCTTCGATCAACTTGGATTCCGCCATGCCCGGAACCGCCCGGTAATAATTTGCGCGGTCCCGGAACCGTTCGAGGATCGTATCGAAAGGCACGGACGTTTTGAAAAAAAACTGGGCGCCCGTGTAATTCCGCTTCAAAACTTCATCCGGGATCTCGGCGATTTCCTGAGGCGATACAAAATCCAGCAAAACGCCCCCCGGAGACAATCCGTCCAGTTTTGCGCGCCACGCATCCGGAAGACGGTTTTGCCCGAGGATCCGGGCCGTCACGCGGCAGATGTAATCCGTCAGAGGGCTGATCACCCCGTAGGGCTTCGCCGGATCATACACCGAACGGTTCGACTGCAGTTCGACACGGGTTTGGTAATCAAATTTAAACAAATCCAAGGCGTCCAGCGCGGAGCCCGTCCCGCATGAGACAAAAAGAAACGCGATGAAAAAACCCGTGCCCGCAAGAAATTTTAAAATGATTTTCATGTTTTCGAGGTTCCGGCTCTCAATTCGACAATCGATCCGGCTTTAATGATCCGTTACCCCTGGGTCTTCTTTTTGAATTTTTCCAGGTTCTTGTTGTCTCCGATGACGATCAGGATATCGTCGGGCCGGATTTCGTAATCCGGAGGAGGGACCACATTCAAAGCGCCTTCGAGAGGTTTATGAATCCCCAGCACATGGACTCCGTATTTTTTACGAATTTCAAGTTCCCGGAGGGTTTTGAAAAAATAGTCCTCGGGAGCCACCACTTCAATGATTCCGTATTCGTCGGAAAGCTGGAGAGATTCGAGAATATTCGGCGTCAGAATCGAATTAGCGAGCCGGAGGGCTTCGTCTTTCTCGGGGATCAAAACCTCATGGGCCCCCACCACCTTCAGGACCTTGGCATGGTCCTCATTCTGCGCCTTCACGATAATCCGCTTCACCTCCAATTCGTGCAGATACAAAGTCAGCAGGACGCTGGCGTCGATCCGGTCGCCCAGGCTGACCACCACAAAATCCGCTTCCGGAACGCCCAGCTTGACCAAAACGTCCTTATCCATCGCGTCCGCCACCACCGCCTGGGACACCTTGTCTTTCAGTTCATCGATCTTTTCCTTGTCGGAATCGAGAACCAGGACGTCGCATTCCTTCTCCGACAAAGCCCTGGCGAGGATCGCGCCGAATTTACCCACTCCGATTAAAACGACTTTTTTCATGAGCTTTCCTTATGCGTGTTAATGATTCGTCTCATACGCGCCGGACTTGCCGTCACCCGACCATAACATCTTCTTCGGGATATTCGTATCTGTCAAGCTGGCTTTCCTTCATCCCGATCGCAAACGCAAGCGTCAAAGGCCCGATTCGTCCGGCAAACATCGTCAAAATCAGCACCCACTTCGAAGCCGACGTCAGAAACGGGGTGATCCCCATGGAAAGGCCAACCGTCCCGAACGCAGAGACGGTTTCAAATAAGATCTCCAGAAAAGAGCCCTGCCCCATCATGTGGGCTTCCCCGTAATGCTCAAGAACCTCAAGGATAATCACAGTGACAAAAATCAAGAGCAGTGCCGCCGTGGCAACGGTCAGGCTCCGGCCGACGATATCATCGGGAATTTTCCTTCGGGAAATGGAAGTGCTCCGCCTCCCCTGCAGACGGCACAAAAATAGCGCGAATAAAATCGCAAACGTCGAAACCTTGATGCCGCCTCCCGTCGAGTTGGCACCGGCCCCGATGAACATCAGGGAGATCAGAACAAAAGAAGTCGGTTCGGTTAATTTTCCGATATCCACGGTATTAAAACCGCAGGTCCGGGCGGTAATCGACTGAAAAAAGGAGACCAGCACCTGTTCTTTTCCGGAAAGGGTTTTAAGGATATTCTCCCGTTCGAGACCGAAAAAAGCAACCGCTCCGCTGATAATCAGAAAAAGCGTCGACCACAGCATCACCCGGGTATGGAAACTAATCCGGTATTCCCTTCTTCCGAAAAAAGCGCGGACGGCCTGAACCAAATCGTCCAGCACCAAAAACCCCAATCCTCCGGCAATAATCAGCCCCATCAGCGTCAGATTGACGAGACCATCCCCGCGAAACGCAGTCATGCTCGTCGGAAACAAACTGAGCCCCGCGTTGCAGAAAGCGGAAACAGAGTGAAAGATAGAGCAAAAAACCGATTCGTGCAAAGGATAGAGCTTGGAAAAACGGATGAAAAGAATCCCCGCCCCGAGGATTTCGACGGAAAAAGTGAAAAACAGAATCGCTTTAAACACATGAAACAGGTCTCTGGCCACATAACCGCGAATGCTGTCCTGAATAAACGACCGGTTCGAAAAGGAAATCCGACGCCCCATGGAGAAAATAAAAAACGTGGAAAAGGTCAGAATCCCGATCCCCCCTAATTGGATCAAAACGGCGATAACGGCCTGCCCCCAAGGAGTAAAGTCGCTTATATTGACCGTCGTGAGCCCGGTCACGCAGACTGCGGAAGTCGCGGTAAACAGAGCATCGATAAAGGAGAGCTTTCCCGCGGAATAAGAAAAAGGAAGCCACAGGAGAAAGGCCCCCACGCCGATCAGAACGATAAAACTCAAAGCCAGCGCTTGATTGTCGTTTGCTTTCATTTTAGTGTCTAAAAGGGAAAGGATTATAGCACAAAGAGACCCTCAGGAAGAATACCCGAAGTCTTTCAGGCGGGACGGATCGTTTTTCCAGCCCGGAAGCACTTTGACTCTCAAGTCCAGATACACATGCCCTCCGAGAAAGCGCTCCAAATCCTGCCGGGCCGCCTGCCCGATTTGTTTGATCTTCGTCCCTCCCTTGCCGATCAAAATCCCCTTTTGAGATTCCTTATCGACGAAAATATTCGCGTGAATTTCGATCAGACCGTCGTCCCGTTCGCTCATTTCTTCCACGGATACCGCCGTCACATAGGGGATTTCTTCGCCCGTAAACCGCACGACTTTCTCCCGGATCAATTCCTTGACGATATCCCGGATCGGACGGTCCGATATCATGTCGGCCGGGAAATAAGGCGGGTGAACCGGCAGGTATTTCCGAGTCACTTCCAGAAGGGTATCCAAGGCAATTTTTCGGAGGGCGGAGATCGGAACAAATTCCTTGAATTCGAATAACCGCTGATAATGGTCAATGACGGGAAGCATCCGGCTTTTATCTTCCAATTCGTCGACTTTATTGATCAGGAGAAAAACGGAGCCCCGGAAATCCTTGAGCAGGCCCAAAAACCGCTCGCTTTCTTCGTCCTTGGGCTGGGGTTCGACGACGAAATAAATAATGTCGGCTTCGCCCAAGGTCCGTTTGATTTCCTGCACCATCAGCTCCCCGAGAGCGTCCTTCGGCTTGTGCATCCCGGGGGTATCGATAAAAATGATTTGCGAAGTTTCGTCCGTCCGTATTCCGTGAATCACTTCCCGCGTCGTCTGGGGCTTTTTGGAAACCGGCGCGATTTTCTCTCCCAGCAGATGATTCAGCAGGGTGGATTTACCCACATTGGGTTTCCCGACAATCGAAATAAACCCCGAGCGAAACGCCGCCGGCCCCTCAGAACGATTTTCCGTTTCCGTCATCTGAATCCGATCCTTCCCTCATTTTCCGTTCTCCCGCCGGAAAGACAGTCCCCGCATTCTTCGCTAAAAGGAATCTTCCGGACAAAAACATGTGCCTCCCGTTTCAAACCGACCGGGCAATAAAACGACTTTTTCAGCAAGCCGGGGAATCAATACCCTCCCGGTGTCGGATTGGGCGACTTCGGCATTCGCTTCTTCTCAATCTTCGTCATGCAGCATTTCTTGTATTTTTTCCCGCTTCCGCAGGGGCAGGGATCGTTCCGTCCGATTTCCTTCGGGAACTCGTCTTTCTTCTTCCAAAACCAAAACATTCCAACCTCCTTCCGGTTCGGATTCAAACACCCTTCAGATCAAGATCGCTCTAAGCTCCAAAACTGTGTCAATAATATAGTCCGGCTCCGCCCGAATCAAGTCTTCCTTTTTCACGAATCCATACGTCACCGCACAGGTCCGTATCCCGGCGCTCTTACCCGCCTGAAGATCAATCAGGCTGTCCCCGACCATTAATGTCCGGGGACAAGGGACCGCGTGTTTTTCGACAAGATGAAGCAGTGCATCGGGAGCGGGTTTCTTGGCCCTCGGGGAATCCCCGCCGAGGATATCGCAGAAAAACTTCCGGATCCCAAGGCCCTCAAGAATCCTCAGGGAATGTTCAAGCGGTTTATTCGTCACCACCGCTTTCGGGATATCTCCGGTGAATTCCAGAATTTCCCGGACTCCGGGATAAAGGCCCGTAAAATCAAGAAGATGTTCAAGGTAATAGCGGCGGAAATATTTCAAGGCTTTTTCGAAAACCTCCTGATGCTTCTCCCCCAAACAGGAGCGGATCAAATTGGAAGCCCCGTGCCCCACAAAACCCGAAACCGTCTCCAGGCTGAGCGCTTCCAGTCCGCAGGCCTCCAACGCATGATTCACGGAAAGCGCAATATCTCTCTTTGAATCAATCAAGGTCCCGTCGAGATCAAATATAAGAAAATCAAAGCGATTTTGTTTCATAAGGGAGTATGTTATACCTTTTTTCCTTTCCCCAGGCAATGGCCGTCCGGTTACGATTTTTCCCAATCCGACTGGAAAAAACAACGCTTTTTGAGATAGAATATCGACAATAAATTTCGCGAGGCAACCATGAAATCACACCGGGAATACCTTTGGTTTGAAACAAAAAAAAGACGGGATTATCTCAACATCACTCCGCTCGTGGAGAAAATCCTCAAACAAAGCGGAATCCGCGAAGGCCTCTGCCTGGTCAATGCCATGCACATCACGGCCAGCGTTTTCATTAACGATAACGAGCCGGGATTAATTCAGGATTTCGACGAATTCCTCGAAAAACTCGCTCCTTACCACGCGGAAAAATACCGTCACAACCGGACCGGCGAAGACAACGGTGACGCGCATTTAAAGCGTCAACTCTTCGGGCGGGAAACGGTCATCGCGATCACCGACGGAAAGTTGGACTTCGGGCCCTGGGAACAGATCTTTTACGCGGAGTTCGACGGGCGGAGAAAAAAACGCGTGCTGGTCAAGATTATCGGGGAATAGGATCAGGCCCGATACGCGTCCTGAAAAGCCCGGGTACTGACAAAATCCCGAACGAGGGTTTTGTCTTGTTCCGCGATCTCAAGAAACGAGACCCCCAGTTCGCATTCGTGGAATCCCGTCAAAGTTTTGTTCCACGCCGGTTTCGCGACGGCTTTGACCGTCTGCTGAGAAGGCGGCAGATTCATCTCCAACAGAAGTTTCCCGTCCACGGGAATAAAACGATCCGTGCGAAACCTCATGCCGCCCTCGGAAATATCCAAAACAAATGTTTCGCGAAACCCTCCCGGATTACCGCCTAGCTCCCGGTAGCGCAAGGGTTGATTGCACCGCACTCTGACGAATTGTCTGCGTTCACGCATCTGAGCGCTCCTTCCGAATTGATTTTTAAAAATGCCGGACCGAAATCATTTCCCACTCATGCATAAATACGGCTTCTTTGAATCCGCCTTTAAAAAATCCGCCCCCCCGGCCGGGATGACGGCCCGGGCTTCTAGCGCCGCTCCAAAAGCACGACGGTTTCCAAATGTTTCGTATGAGGAAACATATCGAGCGGCGCAAGCCTTTTGATTCCGTATGAGCGCGAAAGCTGGCGCAAATCCCTGGCGAGAATACTGGGTTCGCAGGAAACATAGACCAGTTTCTCCACCGGGGCGTACCGGAGAAAATCGATCACGCCGAGCGTCGCACCGACCCGGGGAGGATCCAAAATAACGTGCAGAGGAGGCGAAAGCCGCGCGCGAACGCTTTTGAGGGTCTGCTCCACTCGGCCCGGGAAAATCCGGACATTGCCGATCTTATTCGCTTCGAGATTGATCCGGGCGTCGCAAACCGCTTTCCTCCCTTCCTCCACGGCGATGACTTCGCGATACGCTTTGGCGAAAAGAACGCTGAAAAAACCCACGCCGGAATAAAGATCCAGAAGCATTTCGTTCCCCTTCGGGGCCAGCATCTCGCGGATCAACCGGATCATCCGCGACAGGATGAAATAATTCGTTTGAAAAAAAGATTCCATCGAAAAGTGAAAAGAGGCCCCGTCAATCCAGGACATAAAATCCCTTTCGGGGATAAGCCCCCGGAATCCCGCCTCCTCCATCCCGTATTTGGCCTTCCCTTCGGAACCCACCCGCACGACGATTTTCTTCAGCCGGTCTTTCTCGGACGGGGGCAATTTCCCGACGCGCTCCCTCAGGAACGGAAACAATTGGTTGATTCGCGTGTCGGCAATGGGACAGTGCTCCACTTCAACCAGCGTGTGATTGTCTTTCGCGATGAATCCGAACCGGAAATCATTCTTCCGGGAAACCGTATTGAAAGTCAGATGATTCCGGTAATTCCATATTTTGGGCGAAGGGATCGTCGGCTCGGCCGCAATATTCCGAAACCCGCCGAGATGCCGGAGATTATCCTCCAGCATATGCCGTTTTTCTTCGATCTGTTTTTCATACGCCAAATGCTGAAAGACGCACCCGCCGCACAGCCCGAACCGGGGGCACAGCGGTTCGCAGCGATCCGGAGAGGGCTTGAGAATTTCCAAAGTTTTGGCCCGGGCAAACTTCTTCCGGATCGATTCGATTCTCGCCTTGATCCGTTCCCCTCTCAACGCCTTCTCGACAAAAACAACCATCCCGTCTTTTCGCGCGATCCCCTCCCCTCCGTAGGCAAGCGATGAGATGTCCAGTTCGGTTATTTCGCCTTCACGCATCGGTCCCGAGTCCTCCCTCTTTCCGGATGGCATTATACCCCAATTCATATCCCGCGCTACGAGAGAAGCGCGCCTGAAAATAAAAAAGCCCATGCAATCGCATGGGCTCAATGTATGATGACCACTGGAGGTATGCGCATTATTTCCCGTAACGCGTACCTTCAGTCTTTTCACATCTACCGCGGAGCAAAGGCAGGGAGGGAAGCGGTAAATGCGGTAACTGACTGCCATATCCCTAACAAAGAGCGAGACTTAGGCTCTATAGTTTTGTGCCCCCATCTTTCGATAGGTTTACCTGAAATCAAATATAGCTGATAGAATAACAAAATACAAGGGCACTATTAATATAAATAAACATTCCGTGTTAAAAGTCGATTAAAAGGTTGTGCCGATGAAAAATGCGCGTGCCACCGATTCAAAATACCGTCAATTCTTGTCGGGTTCGTATTTTCTATTTTTCACTATTCTCGGGATTTTTGTCCCCTATTTCAACCTGCACTGCTACCACCTGAAATTTTCCCCTCTCGAAATCGGCCTCCTTTCAGGCACATTGACGGCCATGAAAATGATCAGTCCGTTTTTGTGGAGCTGGAAGGCCGATCAAAAGAAATCCAGAAAAAAGATTCTTTTCATCACGACGTTCGGAAGCGCGGCGGCTTTTCTTCCCTGCATCTGGATACAAGATTTTCTTCCGATGCTCATCGCGATTTTCTTCTATTCTTTTTTCTTCATGGGAATCCTTCCGCTGATCGAAGCCGCCGCGCTGGAGACCGTCGAACTCCGGGGAGGAGAATACGGTAAAATCCGGCTGTGGGGCTCTCTGGGATTTATTTTTGCCTCGCTGGGCTGCGGTTATCTGATCGATCTTCTTTCCACGCCTATCGCGCTTTATTTGACCGGCGTTTTTTCGTTCCTGCTCCTCGTCCCGACGGCGCGCATCCCCGAGACGGATCATCGCAAACCCGAGGGGGAACCCGATTCCGCGGATCTTTCGGTTCTGAATCGGCCCGAAATCGGAATCTTTTTTCTCCTCTGCGTCATCATGCAGATCACCCACGGAACGTATTACGGGTTCTTCGCTATTTTCATGGAGAGTATCGGTTTCACGAAAAGCACCGTCGGCATCTGCTGGACTTTCGCCGTGCTCTGCGAAATCGCGGTCATGTTCCGCTATCAGAAATGGTTCGGGAAAAACCGGCCGCAGACCTGGCTTGCGCTCTGTTTCCTGATCGCGGCCTTCCGCTGGTGGCTCACGGCAAAAGCGGATTCCCTCATGCTTTTCCTGTTCGCTCAGTGCCTCCACGCGTTTACTTACGGCGCGTTTCATATCGCAAGCCTCACGTACCTCAACCGGCATGTCCCGGCAAATTTCCGGACCAGCGCCATCGGTCTCCTGAGCTCTCTTTCCTACGGGTTGGGAGGGACGATCGGGGCGGTTTTTTCGGGAATTTTTTACGATTCGCTCGGGGCAAGGGTCCTTTTCGTTTTTTCGGGAGGATTTTCGCTGATCGGAGCCGCCCTCGCGTTATGGCTTTGGTCATTCCCCTCCCGCCGAGAAAACGGCGAAGGGAACCCCGATCAAACCGTAACCGGTTTAGCGGCAGAAGCCTGAGCCGGAGCGCCGGACAGCGCGATTTTCTTTTTGGCCGCCGCTTTCATCTTGGACCGGGGAAATTTCTTGACGATGTATTTCAGGACTTCCGTCCCGAAAGCCTTCTGTTCAAAAAGTTTTTCCGAAAAATGGAACCCCAGGTAATAAAGATCTTCCGGACTCAGCGTGCGATCCGTTTTGAGGGATTTCAGGACCGTCCCGAAATTCACGCGCGCGAGAACCGCGAAAAGCTGCAGCGCGGGGTCCTGATTGCGGATTTGGGGATTCAAATCCTTCCGGGAAAGGCTGAGAAGAATGCTCGCCATCTCGTAACGGACTTCATCCGTATAAAAAGCCCCGGAAGTCAGATGATCCAGTAATTTCCGCGCGGGTTCCCATTTTTTCCGTTTTTTAAGCTGTTTTGCGTTCTTCAGGACTTCGGCATAAAAGAAGTCCGGATTGACCTGCTTCAGCAAAATCGAATAGGCCCGGGCCTTTCTTTCGTTGTTCAGAATCGTTTTTTCGAATTTCCGGTAAAGGCCCCTGCACTTTTCCTTCTTGAAAAAGTCCTTGTGATTTTTCAAGATAAATGAGATTTTCTCCACGCGCTCCAGATCTTCGAGATTCTCAATCTTGGCCAGCAGCTCCGGAACGGCCATGCGGAATTTCCCAAGCGACTCGGCCGCCGCGTCCCGGACCATCGGATCATTCGCGTCCAAATGCGCGATCAGGAGCTTGACGGTCTGTTTCGTCCCGGCGTCCGCAAGCGCCTTGAGGGCAAACCGTTTTACGGGAGGATGATTCGTGGTCTCCAATAGCTTGGGGATATCCTTGTAAAACCGACGCGGCAGCGAAACCACCTCAAGAATCGAAAGGGCGTTTCGCACGACATTCGCGTAATCGGTATCGTTCAGAAGAGGGAAAATCCTCTCCACGACCGCTTCATGGCCCGAACCCCGCAAATTCAGACGGCTCAACGCGTAAAGCGCATTTTTCCTGATATAAAAGGATTTCTTCCGGTCCAGATACTTCAAAATAACGTTTTTAGCCTGAATCTCGCCGATAAACCCCAGAAGCAAAAGCCCGGAAGTCGTCATTTCATCGTTCTTTTTGACCGTTTCCAGGTTCAGATAACGGACAATTTTTTTCAGGAGGTAGAGTTTGTCGAGTCTCGACATCTTTTCGATTTGCGTCCTTAAGGCGAAGCAGACGTACTTCAAAAGCTCGATGTCGGCACCCACAAGGGAATCGACCAGAAAGTCCACCGTCGCCCGTGAATGAATCGCGCTAAAAATATCCACAAACAACTTTTTTTCCTGAAGCGATGCGGCCTTAAACTCTTTTTCCAGGAAGGCAATCGCTTTGGGCCCGATGGCACCGATCGCGTGAATCGCCTTCCGCCGGAGCGCGCCGTCAACCTTCAAAAGCGGTAGCAGATAATTCAACGCCTGCGGCTGAGGATTGCGGATAAACGTATCCAAAATCGCCAATTTAATCGGTTCCGGGTCCTTAGCGATTCTTTCCCCCAATAATTTAACGACCGTACGGTCGGCAATTCCCAATGCTCCTAAAACCCGAATTGCCGCACATTTGATTTCATCTTCTTCGGAATCAATTAATTTAGTAATTTTCTTCAAAATCTGATTCATGGTTCTCTTCCTCTGGATTAATCGCTTCGGGAATTTTTTAGCTAGGCCCGAAAATTTTTAAAAATCAAACTTGTAACCCTTTTCTTTTAAAAGAGTTACCGTGCGTATTATATGAATCTTCAAAAAAACTTCAACACAAAACCTCGGATTCGAAGGATTTTTCGGCTTTTGAATTGAATTGAAAAGCGGAGGTAATTTTCTTCGAAAGCAGAAATTTAATAGGAAGCAAAACTGCAAATCATTGCCATTGAATGGTTTACAGAAAACGGCTATGCGTTATCCCAGAATTCAGTACAAAACCAATAAAGGAAATACAAAGTCGTATAGACCAAGCAGAGAGTAAACATTGTGTTTTTGAATCCCCATTGCCAAACCCACGTCGTAAGCACAGACACAACGACTCCCGGTGTAACCCCTGCCATTGCAATTAATGCCTTGATTATCATTGTTGTTTTCCTCTGTTAGTAGTTGCTAAACAAAGTATACCCACTGAAATTTTAAAATACAAAAAACTTTTAAAAATATTTTCCGATAAACTGGGAGAGGCTTGGATCTGTTGCTTTAAGTTTAATGGAAACCCTTCCCCTTCACTTCACCGCTAACGTAGCGAAGCAAACTACTTGGGGAATTTCATGTTATCCCGAAAATATCAGGCAAGCTTTGATTTTCTGCTTTCATTCCAAAAGCCGCGCAGTATACTGATGCACCGATAATCATTTTTTGGAAAACAAAAGACGAAGAGATCATAGTGATGAACCGTTTAATCGGTATTATGGGAATAGCCGTTTTCGTTTTGATCGCGGCGCTTCTCTCGGAAAACCGGAAGAAAATCCCGTGGAAACTCGCCGGATGGGGAATCGGCCTTCAGATCTTCTTCGGGCTTCTGATCTGGAAAACAAAACCCGGGCAATGGATCTTTGAAGGGGCCAATCTGCTCATGAGCAAAGTGTTGAGTTTTACCGAGGTCGGAGCCAAATTTGTCTTCGGAAAACTCGCGACGGATCCGTCTTTTCAGGCCGAAATCGGGTTCAAAATGCTCCCGGTGATTATTTTCACCGCTTCGCTGATGGCATTGCTCTATTACCTGAAAATGATCCCGGCCGCCGTTCGTCTGCTCGCCGCCCTGATGCGGCGCACCATGAGAATTTCCGGCGCCGAATCCCTTTCAACCGCCTTGTTCGTCTTCATGGGCATCGAAGCCATCACCGCCCTGAAAGCGTATCTCCGGCGAATGACCCGCTCGGAACTATTCACCGTCATGACGGGGTTCATGGCGACCATTGCGGGAAGCGTCATGGCGATTTACACGCATTTCGGCGCGCAGGCCGGGCATCTGCTTGCCGCGTCCGTGATGAGCGCCCCCGCGGCCGTTCTTCTGTCGAAAATCATGGTTCCGGAGACCCACGTGCCGGAAACCTCCGGTCAGGGCAATATCCCGATGGGAGCTCCGTATTCCAATCCTCTGGAAGCCCTTGCGGAAGGCGCGATTGACGGCTTGAAACTGGCCGCAACCATCGGCGCGATGCTGATTGCCTTCCTTTCCGTCCTTGCCCTTTTCAACGCCCCGCTCCAGTATTTGCACACTTCCCTGGAATCCCTGCTCGGCATTATCTTCCGGCCGATTGTTTTTCTGATGGGAATCCCCCTGAGCGAAACCGCTCCGGTCGGAGAATTGATGGGGATTAAAACGGTGTTTAATGAATTTCTGGGCTATATGAAAATGAATGAAATGATCCGGGGCGGCCTGCTCAGCCCGAGATCTGTGATCATTTCCACCTACGCCCTCTGCGGCTTCGCGAATTTCGGAAGCCTTGCCATCCTGATCGGAGGGATCGGCGCTATCGCCCCGGAACGGAAAAAAGAAGTGATCGAACTCGGAGTCAAATCGTTGATTTCGGGGACCCTGGCAAAATTCATGACGGCGGGGCTGGCGGGAATTTTTCTGTAATCGCGGAACGATCCGTTTAACTTCCGTATTTCTTCCGGCTTTTCCGGGCCCTCCGGCTTTTCTGACGCCGGATCTTCTCCGCCCGTTTCACCCGGCCGGTATCCCGCCCGAGGATTCGTGATTCGATTTTTTCGGTGAGGGCCCGCCGAGCCAAAAAGCGATTCAATCCCTGCGAGCGGCTTTCCTGCATCTTGACTTCCAGTCCGGTCGAAATATGCCTCAGATAGACGCAGGTCGCGGTCTTGTTGAGATTCTGCCCGCCGGGGCCTCCGGAACGGACAAACTTCTCTTCCAAATCGCCGGGCCCGATTCCCAACGCCCGCATTCGGTCCAGCAGTTCTTTTTCTTTCTCGGGCCGCACTCCGAACACTGACAAAGTTATTGCCCCGCCGGCGGATTCAGCAGGCAACACTTTTTGTATTTTTTCCCGCTTCCGCAGGGGCAGGGATCGTTCCGCCCCGCCTGATGCTCCGCGCGATAAGGCGTTCCGGGTTCGGTCCCGCCCCCGCTTTTCCCAAGATTTGAAACGTCTCCCTGAAAAGGAAGCGGCTCGCGGCCTTTATCGCCTCCCTTGGGCGCCAACACGTTTTTATTGATGCGGATTTTCTCGGCGCGAATATGGATCTGTTGCTTCTGGCGATTGTCGATCTGTTTCATCGGCCTTCTCCTCAGACAGAAAACCCTTCTTTTGTCCGACTGAAAAACGGGCCCTATTATCCGGAAGAATCGCCTTCAAGGCAAGAAGGGGTTACCCCAAAACGAATTCCCGGAATAATTCTTCGGGAGTAAATTGCCGGATATCCAGGACCGCCTGGAAAACGGGCAGGAACTCTTTCAATTGAACGATGGTCTTCTGCACGTCCTCGAGATTCAGGGGCCTTTCCTTCTGGTAATTCTCGAGAAAAATTTCGCTCACTTCCCGCTTCAAATCCTCCGGCAAGCGCAATGCCAGGAAACACAGGAAATACCCCACGTCCCAACCGCGCTTGTCTTCCCGGGTGCAGAATTCCAAATCCGTAAAATAAACTTTTTTCTCGCTCTCAATCCAGATGCAATTTACGGGCTGCGTATCGATCAGAGAAAACCCGGCCCGGTGAACCTTCCCCAATCCGAACCCGCAACGGCGAATCACTTCCCGCTCGTTTTCGTCAATGCGTCCCAAATCGGCAATGCGGGTCAGGATTTCGTCTACGGTCTCCCCTTTCAAGTATTCCGCCACCATAATTCCCTGAACCGTGTCATACGCGATCAGACGGGGCACGGGGACCCCCTGGTCCGCCAGTTGAACCCGGCTCAACATATCGACGGTAAACCGTTGATGGGTGTGCCGGCCATAGATAAACGGGAACGGAGTCACAAGCGGCAGGTGCTTCGCCCAAAAACTCCCGATGGGGGTAAAAACTTTCACGAAATAAGCCGTTTCGCCGCCAAATCGGTTCCGGAATTTCCAGATCTGGTTCGCATTGCTGACGCCGCCGGAAACCGATTCCACCGACAAGGTCGTCACATCGATATTCTCAAACGCCAGATTGTTCCGTTTGATAAACTTAAGGCAAGTGCCGATTTTTCGCCAGCGTCGCATTTTGATCCAGCTCGCGGCCAAGTGAAACATCAAAGCCGGCGAATTGATCAAAATGGCAAAAAGAAGCCGATAAAACAGCGGCTGTTTGATTTTTCCGATGTTTTTAAAAAACTTCTCCTTGAAATTCCTGAGCTGAGCTTTAGAAAATTTCTTCATCATTTCAGTCCTTTTCCTTCTTTTGCGGAACAGCATTCCCTGGCTTTGACCAGGCCGGTCAAGACTTCATTCACCGGCGTCCGGACTCCCGATTCCCTCCCCAAACGGCAGATCGCACCGTTCAACGCGTCGATTTCGGTCCGCCGGCCGCGCCTAAGATCCTGCAGCATGGAAGGATGATGCGCGTACGTCGCGGGGATTAATCTCCCGAAAAGCAATCTGACGTAATCCGCATCCGTCCGCTGTAAAAGCCTGATCCGACGCTTTCGCGCCACGCGGTAAATTTCAGCGACAATCTCCTTCATCAGCAGCCGCGTATGAAGGTTTTCAAGCAAGGCGCCGTAATGGACGTCCAGAAGAGACGCCAGAGGATTCAAGGCGCAATTGTACAATGCCTTTCCCCAGATAAATTGACGGATATCCGCCACGGCGCCGCTTTGGATGCCCGCCCGGGTCAGAAGGGCCGTGAGTTTTTTGACTCTCGGCGTGATTTTCCGGACGGCGGTTTCTCCGATCCTTACGGCATCCGCGGAAACGGTAACCCGAACCTTTCCGGGATCGATCACCGCGCCGAAAATCACGCGGCCCGCCAGAACATTCCGCGAAGGGAAATAACGGTGAAGACATTCGACGTTCCCGATCCCGTTCTGAAGGGAAAGGATCAATGTTCCGGGCGAAACGATTTGTCCGAGCTCTCGGCAGGCTTTTTCGGTGTCCGGCGACTTGACCGTGAGAAGGATCAGATCAAAACGCGAGGCATTTTTTTTTAGCGCCGAGAAATCGGTGACGGTCCCGAATTTCCGGAAAACGTGCCGCCCCCAAATCCCTTCGATCCGGAGCCCCTGTTTTTTCACCCGCCGGAGATGCCAAGGGCGGCCGTAAAGAGTGATTCGATGCTCCGTCCGGGAAAGAAACCCTCCGAAAATACTCCCGACCGCTCCGGCTCCGAAAATCAGGATATTCATAAATTCAGTAGAGAAAAGTCACGGGGCCGTCATTGACGCTCAGGACTTCCATATGAGCGCCGAAAACCCCCTCTTTGACGCAAACCCCCTCTTCCACCAGGAACTGAACGAATTTTTCGATCAGCTGCCTGGCGCGATCGGGTGCCTCCGCCGTATCGAATCCGGGCCGCGCCCCCTTCCGGATATCCGCCGCCAAGGTAAATTGCGAAACCACCAGCACTTCGCCGCAAATCTCCTGTACGGAACGGTTCATCTTTCCGTCTTCGTCCTCAAAAATTCTGAAAACCGGAAGCTTTTTCGCGAATTTTTCAGCCTGTTCTTCGGTGTCGCCTTTTTCGACCCCGGCATAAACCAGAAGCCCCCGCCCGATCTGAGCGATACCTTTGCCTTTAATCGACACCTGCGCGCGCGAAACGCGTTGAATCACCAGCTTCATTCTTCATCCTCCTCTTTCATCGCGCCGTCAATCCGTTCGAGCCATTTCGTCAGATGAAAATAATAGGCGCAATCCTTAAACCGCTTCTTACAAAATTCGGCAACCCACGTCTGTTTGGCGCCCTCTTCTTTTCCGGCCAGGCGGTCGCACCGGATCTCCGGTTTTTCCTCCGCGTAAGGGAAAAAAGGGCAAATCGCGGGCATCAGGCTCCTTTCGATGTTCATTCGAAATCATTATAGATTGGGGATTCGGCTCCCGTAAATCATTAAATTTCCGGCTTTCTTTTTGGCGGAAACTCATTAAAATGACCCCATGCCTTCAGCCAAGAAAAATGAAAGATACCTCATCACCGTCGAAGCGAGATTCGAAGCGGCTCATCATCTCCGGAGCTATTACGGAAAACCCGAACCGCTGCACGGACACAGCTGGCGGGTTGAAGCAAAAATCGAATCGAGGAAATTGGACCGGGAAGCGATCAGTGTGGATTACGTGAAGGTCCGGAAACGGCTTGAAGGGCTCGCTCAAAAACTTGACTATGGCTTCATCAATCGAATTCCGCCTTTTGACCGGTTAAACCCCACTTCCGAAAACATCGCAAAATGGTTTTATGAGAAGCTAAGCGAAGAATCCCTTCCTATAAGCGCTCGACTCAAGGAAATCACCCTTTGGGAGGGGCCTTTCCATTCCCTGACATACCGTACCGATTAAGAGTCTCTAAATCAAAATCCGGCCGGCCTAAAATATTCCCGGCCCCCTGTTTGAATTCCGTCTTTTATTTGCGAAGTTCACTCGGGCCCGGCAGGCCTTTTGTTCCTTGCCTTAATTTGGTTTAACGCCCAGGCGACGTGAATTTTCACCAAAGCGTCCTCCCGCTCAAGGGCCTGACGCAAAGTCGGAACGGTCTCTGCGGAGCCGAAATTCCCCAGCGCAATCGCCGCATTCCTCAGCATCATTTTCCGCGAAGCCCGCACAAGAGGCGTCCCCCGGAATTTCCGCTCGTAGGCCCGGTTGCTTTTTATCTCAAAAAGAGAACGAAGATCCAAAAACGGGCCGGAGCCCTTTTGGGATTCGAATTCCGGCCATGAGGTTTCTTTCGCAAATTTCGAAAAAGGACAGGCCTTGAGACACTCATCGCATCCGAACACCCGGTCTTTTATTAAAGGGCGTAATTCTTCGGGAATAACGCCTTTGTGTTCGATCGTCAAATAGGCAATACAACGCCGGGCATCCATTTGATAAGGTGCCGTCAGGGCTTTTGTGGGACAGGCATCCAGGCATTTCCGGCAACGGCCGCAACTCCCCGCCGGCCCGGCCGGGTCGGGATACAAATCAAGATTAGTAATCACTTCCGCGAGAAAAACCCACGGTCCGAACCGTTTCGTCAAAAGGTTTGTGTGTTTTCCGCAAAACCCGAATCCCGCCTCTTCCGCATAGGCCCGTTCAAAAAGCGGTTCCGTGTCCACACAAACAAAGCATTGGGCCCGGGAATCTTTTCCTTTAAGAAATTTCTCCAAGCCTTTCAATTTTTCCCGTATCACTTCATGATAATCCCTTCCCCGGGCATATTTCGCTATTTTTCCTCTCAGGGAAGATTTGATCCGTTCCGGCCTGCCGGTTTCCGAAAAATAATTCACGCCCAGGACAATCATGCTTCCGGCGTCCGGAATTTTTGCCCGCAACCGCTCCCAACGCGAATCAAAATTCTCAAGATAGCGCATTCCCCCGTGATACCCTTTGGCCGTCCACCGCTTCAGGCGGCCTTCCGCTTCTTTGAGGGGACGGAACGGAGTGATTCCCGCCAAATCGAATCCGGCATCTTTCGCAAAACGCTTGATCTCCGCGGAAAGCTCGGCGCTCATTGCCCGTCGGAAGAAGGGGGCGACAAAAACACCAGCGTTTCAAGATGCCTCGTTTTGGGGAAAAAATCGAAAGGAATGACGCGCAGAATTTTCCATCCCTTCAAAACAAACGTCCGAAGATCCCGGATCAACGTCTTGGGACTGCAGGAAAGATACATCAGGGTCGAAAACCCGGTCGCGGAGCTTAGCGCATTGCAGACATCGGCGCTCAGGCCCGAGCGGGGAGGATCAATGATGGCGATCCTTTTTTTGAAACCCGGCAGATTCGTCAGAGAACCCAATTCGCTTTCGACTTTCCCGAGACGAATCTCGGCGTTCTTCGCCCAATGCCAGGTCAGATTAAAATACGCAAGCCGAACGGAAGATTCGCTTTCCTCGACCAAAACCGTTTTGGCCGTCTTCCCCGAGAAAAAAATCCCGAACAACCCCACCCCGGCGTACAAATCGGCAAAAAGCGTTTCCGAATCCAGTCCGGAAAACCGTTCGATGGTCTCAAGCAGCAGAGGCAAAACGGAAAGATTAGACTGGAAAAAAGTATCCAGCGAATAAAAGATCCTTTTCCCGAGGGGCTCAGTCCACAAATAATCGTTTTCTTTCTGCTTAAGGGACTTCCGCCCGATCCCGCCCCAGTAGAGGCGGCCGTCATCTCCGGTCCGCACGACCAGATTGGCGATGCGATAATCCGAAGGCAGTTTACGGACCGCTTCCTCCCTCAGGAACGGAAGATAATCGGAGATTTCCTTCCGGGCAATCGCGCAGAAGTCGACGGGTAAAATCCTGTGCCGTCCCTCCGGCATGAACCCCATGAAACACTCGCCGGTTTTAATCCGCCGAAGGGTAAGATCCAAACGGTTCCGGTAACCGTACTCCAAAGGAGAAGCCACGATCGGCTCAAAAAGAGAGGGCTCCGCGCGGAGATAATACGCAAAAAGCTTCTTCAGGTAAGTTTCTTTAACCCGCAGTTCCTTTTCATAAGGGATATCCTGATAACGGCATCCTCCGCATTGCTCAAAAAGCGGACAAAGCGGTTTTACTTTTGCTAAGGTGGCGACAGCCGAATCATTCATCCCGCACACTCACGTTTAAAAGCCGGTTCATTTCATCCACATGGATCCAGGATTTCAAATCCGTCATACGGTCCGGATAGAGAATTCCGTCCAAATGATCCAATTCATGCTGAATCACCCGGGCCTCAAATCCGTTAGCGGATTTCACGATTCTCTCCCCCCGTTCATTCAACGATTCTAAAACAACGGCCGCCGCCCGGGGCACTTTCCCCCGATAGCCCGGAATGCTCAGGCACCCTTCCCAATCGCTCTCGATCTTCCGGGAACGTCTCAGAATACGCGGATTAATGCAAATCTGAAACGGGAAGCCTTGTTTTCCGGGGTAACGGGATTTTTCATGCACCCCCATCACCACGATCCGTTTACTGACCCCGATTTGGTTGGCCGCAAGCCCGACTCCGCGGAACCGGCGCATCGTCTGCCCCATCCTCCGGAGAATCTTTCTAAATTCGGGCTTACGGATTTCTGCCTTTGAAACGAGCCCGCATCTTCTCCGCAAAACGGGATTTCCGATTTTAAGTATCGAAACGGCATTCATAAGGGATATTTTAGCAAGACCGGAGGTTTTTTGCAGTATCGGAAAAGTTAAATACCGGCGGGAAAATAAACTCAAAAAAAAAAGCCCCGCTTGAATCCAAGCGGGGCTTTCAACCGTCAAACGAGATTAACGCTTGCTCACATTCGCGGCCTGATCCCCTTTGGGGCCGGTCACGATATCGAACTCAACGTTGTCACCTTCGTTCAGGCTCTTAAATCCGGTACCCTGAATCGCGGAATGATGCACGAAGACATCCTTGCTGCCGCCGTCCGGGGTAATGAATCCAAAACCTTTCTGGTCATTGAACCACTTCACTTTACCACTTGCCATGACTTTTATTTTCCTTTCCTGCAAAGCCGTAAGATGTATTGCGAAACTGCACTCATCTAAAATAAAAAACCGCCGGCCTGTCTAAGCCCGCGGCAAACTGCACTTTTTATTTGACTCGACCTTAAAGCCTTACAAAATTAACTACGGAGTAAGGATACCATAATCTCCCGAAAAGTCAACCTTTTAAGGAAAATCCCCCCCCAAGCGAATTTTACCATCGGGCCCGTCTGGGCAAGGACCCTAGCCGGCGCCCCCGGGAACGGGATGTCCCAAGGCGGGATCCGGGAGCGGCAAACGACTGCCGCATCGGTTTCACGAAACTCTCGGTAGGCATCTCGGGATGCTCCGAAATCGGCAAGGCCATACGGATCAGGCACTCAATGCTGCGGACATCCGATTTCTGGTCGGGAGTCGCAAAAGAAATCGCATGGCCTTTGTGTCCCGCGCGGCCGGTGCGGCCCACGCGATGCGCGTAGTTTTCCGCCTCTTCCGGGAGATCATAATTAATCACCAGCTCGATTCCCATAACATCGATCCCCCTCGCGGCAATATCCGTCGCAACCAGCACACGATGCCGCCCCGTTTTGAATCCCTGCAAAGCTTCTTTGCGCTCCCTCAAGGACCGATCGGAATGGATTTCCGCAGCCTGATGCCCCATGGCCCGAATCGCGCGGGTTACCCGATGCGCGCCGATCTTCGTCCGCGTAAAAACCAGCACGCTTCCGCGATACTGATCGAGGATCTTCCGCAGGAGCTCTTCTTTCATTTCTCTTTTCACGATAAAAAGCTCTTGAGTCAGTTTCTCGACTAACGTCCCCGACGGCGCAATTTCCACATGAATCGGCAGCCTCATGTAAGACGCCGCGATTTGCGAAATCGCCTGCGGCATCGTGGCGGAAAAAAGCATGGTCTGCCGTTCTTTCGAGAGAATTTTAATAATCTGTTCAATCTGAGGCAGAAAGCCCATGTCGAGCATCCGATCCGCTTCGTCGAGAACCAGAATTTTTGCGTCAAAAAGCATCACCGTTTTCTGATTGATATGATCAATCAACCGTCCCGGAGTCGCAATGATGACCTGGGGGTTCTTTCTCAATGCCTGTTTCTGTTCGTGCATCGACGCCCCTCCGATCACAACCGTACTTCGAATCCCGAACGGCTGTTCGATCTTCCGGAATGTCTCATCGACCTGAAGCGCCAATTCCCGCGTCGGAACCAAAACAAGGCCTTTCCCCTTCTGCTGGGACAATCGCTGAACCATGGGAATCGCGAAGGCAAGGGTTTTTCCGGTCCCGGTCTGCGCGATTCCCACAAGATCTTTTCCCTCGATCGCGGGCAGAATCGCCTTTTGTTGTATGGGTGTCGGTGTTTTAAATTTCAAACGGTCCAAGATCCCGAACATTTGCGGCGCGATCCCGAGGCCGTCAAAAGTCGTTTCGGACTGAAAATCATTATGACCCTCTGACATATTTTCTCCGATCTGTTGGTTAGGTTCTATTTTAAGCGAGAGACTTGGAATTGTCTCTAACTTCCTTGTCTTTTTAATTGAAATCCGTCACAAGTCGGGAAACGATCTCACAGCATAGAATGCTCGCTGAAACTAAAATATTGATTATCTCCGATCACGATGTGGTCTAGAACCCTGACACCGATTATGCGGCACGCTTCGGTCAGCGTTTTGGTAATTTCGATATCCTCGCCGCTGGGCTGAGTCCGTCCCGAAGGATGATTATGAACCAAAATCAGGTTCGTCGCGTGCATCTCCAACGCAGCCCGGACCACTTCGCGCGGATGAACGGCCGTCTCGTCCACCGTCCCCTCAAAAAGAGTTTTCTCCCCGACAATCCGATTGCCTTTATCCAAAAAAAGAACTTTGAACATTTCCCGTTTCTGATCCCGGAGCGACGCATAGAAGAAATCCAGGACGGATCTCGGGTCCCTCACATAGACTTTGCTCAAAAGCTCTTCCCGAAGCCGGCGCAGTGAAATTTCCTTTACGGCAAGAAACACGCTGGTTTTCGCCGGGCCTAGCCCCTTCACCCGAATCAGCTCCCGCTGGTTGGCAGAAAAAAGCCCCCGCAGGCCTCCAAACTGTGCGAGCAGTTCGCGGGAAAGCGAAATCGCGTCTTTCCCGGATGTCCCGCTCCGCAGTAAAAGCGCTATCAACTCCGCATCCGTCAGATTCTGTCCTCCTCCGAGCAAAATACGCTCCCGGGGTCTTTCGGATTCGGCCCATGTATGGATTCCGCAGAATTTCTTATCTCGAATTTGACTTCGATTCATTTACACCTCGGTCTTGGTTCCAGTATCCTATACAAAAATTATAGTTTGGTCAAAAAAAATATGATTTTTACGGAAACTAAAAAATTCGCCAAAGACACTTTTTTACCGATGCCCCCTTGCAATTTCTAGAAATTGAAATATAATGAGCCCTCATTTTGCGGAAAGGAATTGAAGCCAATCATGAGAATTTGCGAAATTTGCGGAAAAAAGCCCATTAACGGCAATTCGATCGTTACCCGAGGTCTTCCCAAAAGGACCGGCGGCATCGGAATCAAAACCACCGGCATCAAAAAGCGGGTCTTTCGGCCCAATCTTCAAAAAGTCAGGGTTCGCTTTCCGAGCGGAACGCTCAAGACAATCAAAGTCTGCACGAGCTGTATTCAAGCCGGAAAAATCGTCAAGGTCGTTTGAGCCAAAAAATCATTCCGTTTTTGCCTTTAGCCCCGTAAAAACTCAAGCGCGGAGTTTGCCGTGCGTTCAAGCCGGATCAATCCGGCCTCCATCCGAACGATCTGAGCAAAAAGCTCCGGGAGAGATAAAACGAAAAGGTTTGAAACGGAGAATAGTTTACATGCCGGAAACGCGCAAATCCTTCACTTCCAGGTAGGGAAATTCTTCACCGACAATCGTTTTGGAATTCAGGGTATAAATCAAATCGATCCGCCGGAGGTCTTCTCCGGGAACAAATCTCGGACGATACCAGCTCGCTTCAAGCGTCGCGGTTCCGTCCTCCGCCCAAAATTTGAGGCGGTCTTTTCCCGAATAAACCGGCTGACCTTTGATCGAAAGATTTCGTGTTAAAAAAAGCGGTTTAGGATTCCCGAGCCCGAAAGGCTCAAAAAGATCCAGTTCACGGGCAAAAGGCATTGAAAGGGCGCCCAATGTCTCCACTTCAAAATCCACCTGGTAAGCCTTCACCAAACAGGCAGGATCCAGCATCACCGAAGCCTCTTCATTGACCGCTTTTCGAAAAGCCTCGAGCTGATTTTCTTCTATCCGGAGCCCCGCGGCCTGTTCGTGTCCGCCGAATTCAACGAGAAATTCCGCCGTCTTTTCCAAAGCCGAAAAAACATTGAATTTCGGAATGGAACGGGCCGAACCTTTACCGGGACCTTCTCCTTCAAAACTGATCACAACGGCCGGGCGGTAAAATTTCTCCACCAAACGGGACGCCACAATCCCTAAAACTCCCTGATGCCAATGTTTCCCCCAGACGACCATAACGCGGTCCCGCTTGAAATTAACTTCCCGTTCGACTTTCTCGACGGCCTCTTCGCAGACTTTCCGTTCGATACGCTGACGGAGCCGGTTTTCTTCCTCAAGGATCTTTGCCAAATCTTCCGCCTCTTTCAAACTGTCGGAAATCAGAAGTTTGAAAGCGCAATCCGCGGAATCCATGCGCCCCGAAGCATTGATGCGGGGGCCCAAGACAAACCCCAAATGCCCCGCATTGACTTTCCCCCTCAGTTTCGCACCCGACATCAGCGCCCTGAGTCCGAGCGTCCCCTTTTCGGAGAGTTTCCGAAGTCCGTATTTGACCAAAATACGGTTCTCCCCCTTCAGAGGCGCCAGATCCGCAACGGTTCCCAAAGCGGTAAGATCCAGAAATTCATAAGCGGCCTCGCCTAAAAGCGCCTGCGCTAATTTAAACGTCAATCCGACCGCGGAAAGTTCCCGGAAGGTCTTCCCGGATTCTTTCATGAGAGGATGAACGATTACCGAAGATTGCGGAACTCCTTCGGCCGGGATTTGATGATGATCCACGATAATCACATCCACTCCCGAAGCCGAAACGCTTCCGATCGGCCCCGCCGCGCTGATGCCGCAATCCACGGTAATCAAAAGTTTCGCGCCGTTTTTTTGCACGGCATTCACGCCCGAACGGGTAAACCCGTATCCGTCGCTCACCCGGTGGGGCAAAAATACAAACGGATCCGCTCCCAATTTCCGGAGCGTCTGCCAGAGAACCGCGGAAGCCGTTACCCCGTCGACGTCATAATCCCCGTGAATCAATATCTTGCTTCCGGCCGCCAGATGAGTCCGGATCAATTTGACGGCCTCATCCACTCCCGGGAGAAGAAAAGGATCCTGAAGATCGGCCAAGGAAGGGAAAAGAAACGTTTTGGCGTCGGAAAGAGAAGCAATCCCCCGCCGGATCAAAAGCCCGGCCAGCAAAGGGCTGATTTTGAGGGCCGCGGCAAGTTCACCCGGAAAATCCGGCCTCGGAGAAACGGACGGATTTTTCAATGCCCAGGAAGTCTGCATCTCCTTTACTTCCGGCTTCCCTTCCAGTCCACTAGAATCGGACTTGCGCAAAAAATGGTGGAATACGTTCCGGAGAGACATCCGATCAGCATGGTAAAAGCGAAATCATTGATCACGTCTCCGCCGAAGAAATAAAGAACCGCCACCACGATCAAAACCGTCATGTTCGTCAAAATCGATCGGGAAAGCGTTTGGTTGACGCTCAAATTGACGACGTCCCGGAAGGAAAGTTTCCGCATCAATTTAACGTTTTCGCGAACGCGGTCGTAAATGACGATCGTGTCGTTGAGCGAATAACCGATAATAGTCAGAATCGCCGAAATAACGGAAATGGAAAATTCCCGCCCGGAAAGCGCCACCGCACCGATACAAACAAACGCGTCGTGAAATTCGGCGATAATCGCGCAAATTGCGTAGCGGCTGTCAAAACGCCAAGTCATGTAGATGATGCAGCCGATCATCGCGATAAAAAAAGCCTTGATCGCTTTGGAACGGATCTCGGCTCCCGCGGCAGGCCCGACCGTTTCTTGCCTCAAAACCTCATAGTTGTCCTTTCCGACCAATTCATCCAATGCTTCGTGAATCTTCTCCGGCTGAGCAACGGCAGAACGGAAAATCACTTCATGGCGGTCGGCCTCCCCGAAATTCTGAAGGTTGATATTGGTAACTCCTTTGGCTTCCAGCGAGGAACGGACACTCCCCAAATCCACCGTCTGGTTGAACCGAATTTGCTCCAACACGCCGCCGACAAAATCCACTCCGTAATTACTGCTGCCGCGACCGAAGAAGGAAAATAAACCGATGCCGATCACAACGATCGAAAGCCCGTATCCCCAAAAGCGCCTTTTGATAAAATCGATTTTGGGAACTTCCTTGAGGATATTGAACATTTTAAGGCTGACATTCTTTCCTTCGCGCGTCATTCCGTCGAAAATCAGACGTGTGACAATAATCGCCGTAATCATGCTGGCAACGATACCGATGCTCAGCGTTACGGCAAAACCTTTGATCGGCCCCGATCCGAAATAAAAAAGAATCAGTGCGGTGATCAACGTCGTCACATTGGAATCCAAAATCGCGCTGAACGCTTTGTGATATCCCGCCGAAATAGCCGAACGGACCGTTTTTCCCGTATTCAACTCTTCCCGCATGCGTTCAAAAATCAGAACGTTCGCGTCCACGGACATACCGATGTTCAATACCAAACCCGCGATACCCGGCAGGGAAAGCGTCGCTCCGAACGCGACCAATGCTCCCATTGTGAAAAGCAGCATTAAGAAAAGGGCGATCCCCGCTACCACGCCGGAGAAAAGATAATATCCCGCCATAAAGAGAGCCACTAAAGCTCCGCTGATCAGACAGGCCTTCGTTCCCTGTTCAATCGAGTCTTTCCCGAGGCTCGGCCCGACAATGCGGTCTTCTTCCACTTTTACCGGAGCCGGAAGCGCGCCCGCCCGAAGCACAAGCGCCAGATCGCTTGCCTCCTCATAGTTGAAATTCCCCTCAATTTGCGCCCGCCCATCCGCAATAATGACCTTCATCTGGGGAGCGGAACGGACTTCGCCGTCGAGGACGATCGCAAGCCGTCTCGGGATCCCGTCCTGTCGGAACTTCGCAACCGCGCTTTCCGTCACACGGGCAAACTGCTTAGCTCCATCCCGATCGAATTCAAGTGTCACCACCGGCTGTCCAAACCCCGTTTGGTCAAAACTCACACCCGCATTCACCAATCGGTCGCCGGTCAGAACCGCCTCTTTTTCAAGAAGCAAATCTTCCCGTCGCTTCTCCTCTTTAAGCTCTTTAAGCTCGTAACCTTCCGGGATAGTCCCTTTGAGCGCTTCTTCCTGTAATTTAGGATCAGCGGAAACCAATTTAAATTCCAATAGCGCGGTTTTTCCGATGATATCCAAAGCCCGCTTCCGGTCCGTCACCCCCGGAAGTTGAACGACGATATAGTTGACCCCTTGTTTCTGAATGGAAGGTTCCGAAACGCCGAATTGATCAATTCGGTTCCGGATCACTTCCAACGCACGATCCACGGCATCTTTCCGCCCCGCTTCGGGGATTTTATCGGTTTCCACTTTGAGCAAAAGATGCATCCCTCCCTTAAGATCCAAGCCGAGCTTGATTTTCTTTTGAGGAGGGTAAATTTGCCAAAGAGACGCGGCTATCAAAATAACCACTCCCAATACTTTCCAACGGTAATATTTATCCATGGTCGTTAGTCCTCTCTAAACAAGGTATGGCACATTCGTTTCATGAATTGATATGTTTCCAACGGCTAATTATTAAATTTTCGGCCAAATAAAAACTATTTTGAATCTTTCTTTTCAATCTGCTGACTGACAGAACTTTTCAAGACCTCCAGCTTCGTGTCCTCATCACCGGTCTTGATCACCACAAGGTCTTCCCGGACCCCAACCACGGTCCCCACAATCCCGCCGCTGGTCACCACCCGGTCTCCCTTCTTCAGGCCTTCAATCATGGCCAAACGCGCTTTTTCCTTTTTTTGCTGAGGACGGATCAGAAGAAAATAAAAGATTCCCAGCATTAAAATCAACGGTAAAAACGCCAAAACCGGATTACTTTCGCCTGCAGGCATAGCTTCCTCTCATTCTTTTATGTTGTGTTTTCGAAAAATTACCGCCTACCGGCGGTCGTCATCATACTGACTTTCAAAAGATTTCTTAAACGCCGGAAAATTCCCGGCCCCGATCACTTCCCGGATTTGACGCATCAGATCCAGAAAAAAATAAAGGTTATGAATCGAAACAAGCCGGGGCCCTAAAATTTCATTGCAATTGAATAAATGCCGCAAATAGCCGCGCGAAAAATTCCGGCAGGCGTAACATCCGCACGTTTCATCTAAAGGCCCCGGATCGTCCGCATAGCTTCCGTTCCGCACCACGACCATCCCCTGCCGCGTGAAAGCAGAACCGTTCCTCCCGTAGCGGGTCGGATTGACGCAGTCAAACATGTCCGCGCCGGAAGCGACGGCCTCCAAAATATCAATCGGCGTCCCGATCCCCATCAAATACCGGGGATGCCGCTCGGGAATCAGCGGAAGAATTTCATCCCAAATCGAATGCATTTTAGCCTGTTCTTCGCCGAGCCCGAACCCTCCCAACGCGTACCCGTCAAAACCAATCTCAAGAGTCCTCTCGACGGATTCCTTCCGCAAATCCGGGAAACACCCTCCCTGAACAATGCCAAAGAGCGCTTGAGTCTCCATCCCATGAGCGGCTTTCGATCGCCTTGCCCATTCCACCGTAAGATCCACCGCTTTACGGACCCTGGACTTGTCTTCGGTATGGGGAGGGCATTCGTCAAACACCATCGCGATATCACTCCCCAATGTTTCCTGAATTTCCATAACAAGTTCAGGCGTCAGGAAAAGTTCGCGACCGTCAAAATGCGAATTAAAAAGAGCCCCTTCTCTTGTGATCTTTCTCAATTTCGCGAGCGAAAAGACCTGATAACCGCCGCTATCCGTCAGAATCGGCCCCTTCCACCCCATAAACGAATGCAGACCACCCAGGTGCCTCATTATATCGAGCCCGGGACGGATGTAAAGGTGATACGCGTTTCCGAGAATGATTTCGGCCCCCAGCTCTTTCAGCTCACGCGGAGTAAACGTCTTCACCGTTCCTTGCGTTCCGACCGGCATAAAAGCGGGCGTTGCAAAACTTCCGTGAGACGTGATGACCTCACCCGTACGCGCTCTTGAATTTGAATCTTTTTTGAAAATTTTAAAATCCAATTCCTTCCTCTCTTCCCATCCGGGACAACCTGTCCCTAAATGATCAGCATCGCGTCTCCGTACGAATAAAACCGGTATCGCTCCCGAATCGCCTCCCGATACGCGCGAAAAATATTCTCCGCCCCCGCAAAAGCGCTGACCAGCATCAATAAAGTCGTCCTCGGCAAATGAAAATTCGTGATCAGCCCGTGAAAAGCCTTAAACGAATAAGGAGGATGAATAAAAATACGCGTCTCCCCCGAACCCGGCCGGATCCGGATCCGGTTGCCCTCCTCACGCACTACGGTTTCCAAGGCCCGGGCAACCGTTGTCCCGCAGGCAATCACCCGCCGTCTTTCGCCCAATGCTTCCGTCAATCCTTGGGCCGTCTCTTCGGAGATCTCGTAAACCTCGGGATGCATTTCATGCCGGGAAATTTCATCTTCCGCCACCGGCTGAAAAGTCCCGTATCCCACATGAAGCGTGACAAAAAAGATTTTCACTCCCTTTTCGCGAATCGCCCGAATAAGCATTTCGTCAAAATGAAGCCCCGCCGTAGGACTCGCCACCGCGCCGGGAATTTCGGCAAAAATCGTCTGATAAAGTTCCCGGTCGATATCGGAATCCGGCCGGTCGATATAAGGAGGCAAAGGGATATGCCCCAATTGCCGCAACAACTTCGGAGTCTGATCCCCTTCCAGAAATTCCACCTCCCGAAGGCCGGAATCTTTCCGCGGAGAATCCTTCACCTCGCAATGAAGTGATGCTCCGTTCGAACCGAAAGAAAGAATGCTTCCCGCTTTCACGCGCCCGGACGGCTTGAGCAAAACTTCCCATTCACAATCCCCCAGCGTTTTGTGCAGCAAAACCTCAACCCGTCCGCCGGTATCCTTCCTTCCAAACAGCCGGGCGGGAAGCACTTTGGTGTTGTTTAAGACAAGGCAATCTCCCGGGGAAAAATAATCCGTAATTTCTTCAAAGCGCCGGTGAGAAAGGCTTCCGGTTTCGCGCGATAGAACCAGAAGCCGGGCCTGCGCGCGGTTTTTAAGCGGAAGCTGGGCAATTAACTCTTTCGGAAGTTCGTAATCAAAATCGGAAAGTTTCGGCATGACGATCCTTCAATGGCGGAACGGACTACTGACAACCGCACCGGATTTCCTGCTTTAAGATTGCGGCAGCCTGCTCCGGGGAATTGGCAAACCGAAAGGGGAAAAAGCCTCCTTCCATCTCGGGAGAAGCCAAAAGCAGGGAGATCAGTTCCTCCCACAGAGAATCAAGCACCACAACCGGTTTCAGGGGCATCATCTTTTTTCGCATCATTTCCCAAACACAGGAAAGTTCCACCAAAGTTCCCGTCCCTCCCCTGCAAACCACGTAGCCGTCTCCGAGTTCGATCAGGCGGAAAAGCCGTTCTTTCCAGTCCGGCATCGGTTCGTCTTTCTCAATCCAGGGATTATGGGATTTTCTTGAGTCTCTGATTGTGACCCCGATTGTTTCCCCTCCCGCATCTTTCGCGCCCCGGCTCACGGCTTCCATTGCGCCCGCATATCCTCCCGAGCAAACCCGAAAACCCGCTTCGGCCAACGCTTTTCCCAATTCCCGAATGCGCGGGTATTCCGGATTTTCTTCTTTGATTTGGGAGCTGCCGAATACAACGATAATTTTCTTTTCCATTTCCCACCAATAAAATAGGGACAATCACGCCTGACACGGCGTCACTGCCCCTAAAAGCAATTCAAAATGCAAAACTAAAAAACAACCCGGAATGCAAGATTTAATAAAAACAACGCAAAATATAAAATCAGGAAACGTCTTAAAACACAAAACTGAAAATTTGAAAGATAATCTCGGACACCCATTCAGCAATAAAACTCAATATTAAAAACAAACCTCCCTAAGACAATTTTGACAGCTTGGATCCCCGGTTTAATGGCTTGCGCTTTAATATTTTCATTTTTTGCTTTGCATTTTTCATTTTGCATTTTGAATTATTTGCTGGGGCGCCCGGAAGGATTTGGCTCCTCCGGCGGCATGAACATCCTCACACTTGAGTTAACCCCAAGTGCTTGTCTATGCCGCCTCCGGTAAGCCACCCGCCGGCTCGTTTGCTGTCGCTGCTCCTTTTCGTCGCAGCTCCATCCAACTTGGCTCGCCGTATCCCTTCAAATCCTTCTCTAAAAAAATTCGCGCCCGGAAGGATTTGAACCTTCAACCCCAGGCTCCGGAGGCCTGTGCTCTATCCAATTGAGCTACGGGCGCAAATTATAAGGCGCTCGAAGAGCGCCAAGCCAATCATGCCAGCACTTTGCGAAGCAACAGTGCGGGCGCAAGCTACATTAATCTTTCTTTTCCTTAATGCTTTCTTGCGCCAGTCCTTGCGGTATCGCTTGCATGTTTCTTTCCGCAAGGGCGGGCGCTTCCTGTTTCTTATCTAACGCAAAGCAACGCGAAGCGTTGCAAGCAAACTTTATCAGCCCCGTGCGTCTTTCGGTACGGGGCGGGCGAAGGAAAAAGCAATTCAAAAATCAAAATGCAAAATCAAAAAAATTGCGCCCCATGGCACGGTTTTATCCATTTGAGGGACCAAAGCATTTCATACCCCTTATCCTTCTAAAAACAAGGGCGTTATTTTAGCAATTTATGCGCTTTATTTCAGCTTTTATTCTCTATTCGCGTAATTTTCGATCCCGGATAATAAAACTCCAGGATTTCCTTGTAGCTTCTTCCCTGTGCCGCCATGGTTTTGGCACCCCACTGACATAAACCGGCTCCATGCCCCCATCCCAGACCTTTAAAAACAATGCGGTCCGGCAGCTCAGAAACCTCTAAGTCCTTCAGGCTTTTAATGTTAGAGCCTCCGACAATCAACCGGAAATCATTGGCCGGAAGGCTCGTTTCTCCGAGGGAATGCTTGATTAAAATTTCACGGGCACGGCCCGATTTATCGATTTTTTGAGGAATAATTTTTTTAATATCGCCGACCATCCATCCTTTCTTCCGCAATATCGTTTTTATTTCATCCGGTTTCAGCGAGGATTCCCAGCGATAGTGTTTTGAATTAACGCAATACGGACATTTCACCCCCATCAACGCAGGATGCTTCCTGATGGGCCAAATATAATCCGCCCGTGTCGTCTGTCCCCCGCAAGTTGAATGAAAATATGCCGGGAAAAGCTTTCCCTTGTAGGTTAAAACCTCCCCCTGGGTCAATTGGACCGCCATCCTTGTCGGTCTTGTCGACAAGGAACTTCCTCCGTAGACCTGCCCCAACACGTCACTGCTCAGCGCATAATCTTCATGCTTTTTGGTTAATTCCTTAAACAGCGCATAGGTCCTGGAAACCACGGCCTGCGCCTTCAAGGCTTCCAACGGCCACTTTGCCCACATTTCATGCGGCAAGACCCCATTCAGGTATTCTTCAAGTTTGGCTTCCTCCACCGCAATCAATTTCCCGCTCTTTTCCCTGATAATTTGAATATTGCCGGGATAACTTTTGGGTCCGATTTTCACGGGCGCACCGGAACCAATCAAGCGCAATGCCGAGAGAGAAATAGCGCGTTCTCCGAATTGAATTCCTTTCGGGATGGAAACGACCCTAGTCAACGGGAGTTTTCCGCCCTGCTCGATGACGCCATGGGACTGAATCATTTCCAAGCGATAGGGCGAAGCGAGAGAAAGCTCAATCTGATTTTGATCTTTAGAAACGGCCACGCGAACGGTATAACCCGAAACGGCCGCTTCCGGTAAATCGCACGAAGAAGGCTCAAGCTCAGCGGGAAAACCGGTTTTAGGGAAAGCAAAACAAAGGAGGAAAATCAAAAACAACGCCAGATTAGCTTTTCGGAGGATGGACACCGGTCATCTCTGCAATGTATCGATAAATTTTTGAAGCTCAAAAAAAAGTTTTTCCGAATTTTTCTTCGCCACTTCCAGAAACCGCTTTTGTTTATCCGAAAGCGCGCCGGCTCCGTTCAGAAGAAGAAAATGGATGGCGCCGATACTGGTCGAAAGAGGGACTTTCAATTCCTTGACCCGGTCGCAAAATGCCAGCACTTCCCGCGGAGAGAGATTTTTTCTCTTTTTTTTAGCCATGTCCCGCTAATCCAACAGGGCAAGACGGCTTAATTCTTTTTCAAACGAAGCCGCGTCCCGAAACCGGAACGCGTGAAACCCGAGCTTTGAAGCGGCCCGGACCAGCTCACCCCGGTCATCCGCGAAAAAAGTCTTTGAGGCCTCGCTCCGAGAGCGTCGCAACGCTTCCTCAAAAAGCCTTGGATGCGGTTTCAACTCCCCCACCTGATACGAAAGGATAAATCCGTCGACAAGCCTCAAAACGGAAAACTTCTCTTTCACATATTCAAAGTGCAGTTCATTGGTATCCGAAATCACCCAAATCGGGTACTTCCGTTTGATCCGCTCAACGAGACTTTCCATCCCCGGATTTTCGGAAAAAATGTTACACCAAAGATTCTTGAGTTCTTCCGCCCCCAAAGGAAGCTTCAGGCTTTTGATCACCTCGGAAAGGAACTCTTCGGACGAGATTTTTCCTCTATCGTAAAGCTCCCCCAATCCGGAAGAAATAAACTGAGAAACGATCGCCATGATGGGCCGCCCCGAAAGTTTGGCGAGATCCCGGGCAAGAATTCCGTGATCGAATTTAACCAGGACATTCCCCAAGTCCATGAGAAACAGTTGGCAGTCAAAATCAGAATGCGGCAAAGATTTCACCCGTCGGCTAAACAAAAATTTTTAAAACGGAAAACGGCCGCTCAGAAAGCCCCGATCCGGCCTACTCCTCTTTGAGAACTTCCCGGATAACATAATCCATTTCCTGAATCGTCGTCGGTTTTTCGAGGAACGCCGAAACGGGAAATTTTTTAATCACCCGGTTCTTCATGCTTTGATCGCTTCCGGCCTGACCGGTGCTGACGATCACTTTGGTTTTCAATCCCGCGTTCGAAAGATCTTCCAAAACCTGCTCGCCGGATTTTTTCGGCATATTGATATCCAGAATCATAACGTCCGGCTTTCGTTCGCAGGCTATCGACGCGGCCTGCTCTCCGTCCAAAGCCGAAAACACTTCGTATCCCATCTCACGAAGGAGCAGGCCCCAACCTTCGACCAATTCCGACTCATCATCCGCAATCAAAACCGAAACAGCCATTTCACACCCTTTCCGGAATACACTTCTCCCTTTCCTAATTAACGGCTTAATTTATTATAAGAATTAAGAAAATCTTCTGCTCCATTTATGCCAATCGCGTAAACGGCCCTATCAGACGGGAAGACGGCTGATGATCTTCTGCGCAAGCGACAGAGACGGCTTCGGAACGCTGACTCCGATCCCCGGAAGCGGTTTACCGTAAATATCTTTCTTCCCCTGTTCATAGACAATACATTCGATCCCTTCTTCTTCGAGCCTGGCTTGAATTCGGAGGGCCTCGTCCCGCAAAGCGGTTTCATAGACCTGTGCCCAATCCCGCCGGGAAACCGGGGAACGGAATTTGCGATTAGAAGGTTTCTCCGGCAGAGAAGGCCTTGTGGACGCAAAAAAACCGTAAAGCCAGTAAATCAAGGCGGAAAACAGCAATAAATAAACAAGCAGTCGAATCATGGTGTCTCTCCGTTAAAAATCGGTTCCCGTTCCGCATCTACATTACCGACTGCCGGTCCGTTTTTCAAGTAATTCTCTCCGCTTTTCATCCGGCGGGAAATCCGGTAAAGCAGAAACCCCAACCCGACCAGCGCAAATCCCCACACGGATTCCCAGGGTTTCCGGACGGTCGCGTTCCCCACAAAAAGGAGCATCGAGAAAATAAAGACCAAAGGAGTCCAGGGGTATCCCCAAACGCGATAAGTCCTCGGCCGATCGGGAAAACGTTTGCGCAAGAGAATAACGCTCAATCCGGCCAACGCGTAAAAAATCGAAATCGCAACGGTTGTGTATTCCATCAACTGATCCAGCGTTTTGGTTAAAACCAAAACCGCCGCAAATCCGCCGTTGATTAAAAGCGCGGGAACCGGCGTATGAAACCGGGGGTGGACTCTCGCCGCGCGCGAAAACAGGGTGTGATCCGCCGCCAAAGCGTAGAGGATCCGGCCTCCCGTCAGCGTGAATCCGTTCAAAGCGCCGAAAGTGGAGATCGCGACAAAAGAGGCAACGGTCTTCCCCCCGACCGGTCCGGCGATATTCTCCATCATCCGCGACGCAACCAATCCGGACCGGCGCATTTCTTCAAGCGGCACATTCAGAAGATAAATAAAATTGGCCAGAAGATAAATTGCCGCGACAAAAAAAAGCCCTCCGATAATTGCCCGCGGAACGTTTTTTTCGGGCTCGCGGATCTCCTCTGCCACATAAGCCGCTTCCGCCCAACCGCTATAAGTCCACAAAACATAAATCAATCCGACTCCCATCCCGGAAATGACCGAAGAAGAAAGGGAGACTTTTGAAAATCCGGAGAAAGCGCCCGTCGCTTGTTCGCCGTGCGGCAAAAAAACCAGTCCCAGACAAACAATGCTGGTAAGCGCCATCACTTTTAAAAGCGTAAATACATTCTGAATCCCCTTCCCGTACTTTAAGCCAAAAACATTGGCGAAAGTCACAAAAGCGATCGCTCCGATCGCCGTGTATTTGGCGACGGCCGCCGGAAGCCCCAAGACATATCCCAGATATTCGGAAAACACAAACGCGAGAATCGCAATCGTCCCCGTTCGCTCGACGAATAATTTCGTCCATCCGAAGAGGAATCCGGTCAGAGGGCCGTATGTTTCCTTGAGATAGACATAATCCCCGCCCGTTTTAGGATAAAGGGCGGCCAGTTCGGCATAAGTCAATGCCCCTGCCAGGGAAAAGAGCCCGCCGAGCAGCCAAACGGCAAGAATCAAGAACGGGTTATCAATGTGCAGCGCGATACTGGCCGGAGCCCTGAAAATTCCGGCCCCGATGATGCATCCCACGACGATCGCGAAGGCGTCGCGCCGGCCGAGGGTCCTTTCAAAACGGGGAGATGTCATGACGCCTGAAGAGCGGCCGCGGCCTGATAATGATCCCAAAGCACTCTGCGGAACGTGTCGTTTTCCTCCATCAAAAGGAACATTTTTCTTCGGATTTTTTCGACAAACAATTCCCGGCGGGGGTATTTCTCCTGATTCACAAAAAGGTGAATTTTCTCAATATAGCCGTCTATGATCGCGGCATTTTTCCGGATTTGCGCTTTGATGATTTCAAATTCCGTCGTGTTGAGAAGTTTGCTTTCCGGATTAAAAGAAAGCGGCGGCCGGGGGACGATTTCGTAGCTGAGATGAAAAATCATGACCGCGCTCCTTGGGCCGCAAAAATTCCCGTTCTTTCGAAAAACAGAAAATCAATATTCATTGACCGTATCGATCAGCTCCCGAATCCGGGCATAATTCTTCCGGTTAAAATGAAAGGCAATTCTCGGCAAATGCAGAGTTTCCTTCTCATGGTGTTCTTCCGGAAACGCCCCGATGATTTCAAACCGGCCTTTTGGACGCAAAATATCTTTGAATTCTTTATTCAAAACTTTCGCCAGACCGGCGGAAGCCCTGTGGACGCGCACCACAAAAAGGTTCCCGACAAAACGAGAAGAATGATAATTCCGGTAGAATCGCTTTATTTCCCCCACGGCGTCTTCGATCCGGGTAACGATTCTGAAGAACCCGAGATCCTGAGGGGAAATGTAATGATGTTTCAGAAGTTGCTTCTTGATGAAATCAAGCCAGGGTTTCCAATAAGGCCGCCCGGGATGTTCGACCATCACGATCGGAAAGGGATTGGTCTTTCCGGTCTGGATCAGCGTCAGGGCTTCAAACGATTCGTCATGCGTTCCGAATCCTCCGGGGAACAGAGCGATCGCATTCGCCTCTTTGACGAAAATCAGCTTACGGGTAAAAAAGTATTTGAATGTCATCAGTTTATCGTCGCGGATAATGTAAGGATTGGGCTCCTGCTCGTGGGGCAGACGGATATTTAAGCCGAAACTGCGTTCGCGACCGGCTCCGGCATTCGCCGCCTCCATGATCCCGCTTGCCGCGCCGGTAATCACCATAAATCCTTCCCTGGCAATTTCTTCGGCAAATTGCTTCGCCATGCGGTATTCGGGCGCACGGGTAGGCGTCCGGGCGGAACCAAAAACACAGACTTTTTTTGCGTGACGGTAAGGAGAGAAAATTTTGAAGGCGTAGCGGAGTTCCCGTAGCGCAGTATTGACGATTTTCAGCTCCCCCCGGTCATTTTTTTCGTTCACGAACCGGAGAGCCGTCGCGATCATTTCCTGAATCAGTAAGGCGCGTTCCCCTTCTCCTCCGAAATCCCGGACGAGGTCCTCAATGATCCGATCAAACTTTCCGCCCAACTGATGATGTCGTCTCATAAGAGTGTCAAAAGAAATTCGATAGAATCTCCGCCGCTTTTTCGGGACTGTCCGTTTTCATGACCAAACAACCGTGCAACTGCTCCTGAGTCGCCGTGCAATACGCGTAATGAATATTGATATCCGCCTCGGCCAGCTTGCAGGCAACGTCCGCAAGAACGCCGGGCCGGTTATCCACGTCCACGACCACCACATCCTGCTCCATCACATACAGTTCTTCGCTCTCAAGCAGCAGAAGAGCCTTGGTGGGATGATCGACGATCAACCGAACCACCGCGTGATCGACCGTATCGTGAACGGAAAGGGCGAGAATATTCACGCTGTTTTCGGAAAGGATCGAACAAATCCGCGCCAAAATCCCCGGCCGATTTTCCAAAAAAATGGATAATTGTTTTGCGACAGGCATCCCGCCTCCTTTCGCTTGAAGAATTATCTTTTAAAGACTTCCGAAATTCAAGCAAAAGAAAAAGTGCTTTAGCGAAAAGATTCCCCGAGCGAAAGCTTAGGAAGGAATTTATTTGGAAATAAAAAAGGGGCTTTCGACTTGAAAGCCCCTTTTTAAAATTAATCCCGGCAGTTACCTACTCTCCCACACCAGTTCAGGTGCAGTACCATCGGCGGAAGAGGGCTTAACTACCGTATTCGGAATGGGAACGGGTGTGACCCCTCTCCTATGTCCACCGGAAACTCTTTGCGATGTTTCGCGGAGATCCGCGAAACATCGTGCGTTTTTTAAAATAATAACGCAATCGCACAAGAAGGGAAGTGATCTTCCCTGATGCCTTAGACAACTGTATGAATGAGAACATACAGTCAAGCCGAACGGCCAATTAGTACGGGTGAGCTAAAAGTGTCACCACTCTTACACCTCCCGCCTATCAACCTGGTAGTCTTCCAGGGGCCTTCTTACCCTTACGGATTGGGAGTCCTTATCTTGGAGATGGCTTGGCGCTTAGATGCTTTCAGCGCTTATCCGTTCCAGACATAGCTACACGGCTCTTACCCTTGGCAGGATAACCGTCACACTAGTGGTCCGTCCCTTCCGGTCCTCTCGTACTAGGAAGAGAATTCCTCAAGACTCCTGCGCCCACGACAGATAGAGACCGAACTGTCTCACGACGTTCTGAACCCAGCTCACGTACCGCTTTAA
>ERZ795044.263-NODE-263-length-48144-cov-9.941899_pt1 | contig 48144 bp, 39 predicted proteins | sample MGYA00375128_ERZ795044 | MGnify/ENA primary metagenome ERZ795044 (study PRJEB30173, sample SAMN05720213) | anaerobic digester metagenome | isolation source: active sludge of municipal wastewater-treating anaerobic digesters | place: USA | collected 2014-12-22 ...
GCAATCTCGAAACTGCGCAGCCGCTTCTGGTGATCCCAGATCGAGCCGGTGACCATCAGCTCGTCTGCGCCGGTCTGCGCCACGAATTCTGCAATGCCGCGCTTCACCTTCTCGGGTCCGCCGACGACTGAACACGAAAGCGCCTGCGCGATACCGTGCGCCACCATCGGATCAAGCTGCAGGTCCGCCTTGGGCGGCGGCATCTTGCCGGGCCGGCCGAGGCGGAGATTTGCGAACGCCTGCTGGATCGAGGTGAACAACAGCTTCGCCTCCTCGTCCGTCCCCGCTGCCATCACATTGAGCCCCAGCATCACATACGGCTCTTGCAGCCGAGGCGATGGCTTGAAGCGATCACGATAGATCTGGATCGCGCCCATCATGTCGCCCGGCGCAAAGTGCGAGGCGAACGCGTAGGGCAGCCCAAGATGCGCCGCCAGCTGAGCACCGAACAGCGACGAGCCGAGAATCCAGACATCCACGTCCGCACCCGATCCGGGCACGGCCTGCACCGTCTGTCCCGGCACGACGGGATCGAACCAGCCGAGCAATTCCTGCACGTCCTGCGGAAACGAATCCGCGCCGCCCATGTAGCGGCGCAGCGCACGCATGGTCGCCTGGTCCGTCCCAGGCGCGCGGCCCAGCCCGAGATCGATCCGTCCGGGATGCAATTCGGCGAGCGTGCCGAACGCCTCGGCCACCATCAGAGGCGCATGGTTGGGCAACATGATACCGCCTGCGCCCACACGTATCTTCGAAGTCCCGGCCGCCACATGCGCGATAACCACGGCGGTGGCGGCGCTCGCAATCCCCGGCATGTTGTGATGCTCGGCCAGCCAGAAGCGGTTGTATCCCAACCGTTCCGCATGCCGCGCCAGATCGAGGCTGTTCTGCAACGCCTCCCGCGTGGTGGAGCCCTCCACAACGGGCGCAAGATCAAGGACTGAAAGTTTTGTCATGGCCGACATATAGGCGCTGCCTGCGGATACGCTAGGATGGCCGCGCTCAAGCGTGGGTGCAGAAACCGTGTCGGGACCGTCCACACCGCCGCCGGCCTATCTCTCGCCGGAATATGTCGACGTGCAGGTGCGCTTTGCGGAACGGGTGGCGGAAGTTTCCGGCCTGCCGCTGGCGGACACCCTCCTCCGTTACACCAATTTCTTCCGCCGCATGGGGTTTGGCGTTCCCAGTCAGGACGCCCCGCCGGGCGACTGGCGCCTGCTGGTCACAGGCATGGAGGCTCTCACTCACGAGGAACGCGTCATGCTGTTGCATGATGCACTGTTCGCGCGGGGCGATGGTGCGGCCGTGACGCTGCCGGGGCGCATCCAGTTCGGCTGTTTCGCCTGCGAGCCCCCGAACGCCGAGGGCATGATCCGCATCCATTTCGGCAACCGCGTGAACAACACCGATGTCGGCCCGCTGCATTCCTCGCGCATTGCCGAGCGTCGCAACGAGCTGACCACCATGTTCGGCTGGCTCGCGAAGGAGTATCGCGGGGCGCGCCGTGTCGATGGCGGGTCCTGGCTCTACAATATTGCAGCCTATCGCCGCCTGTTCCCGCCGGAGTTCGCCGGCTCGCGCGCCTCGCGCAGCGGTCCGCCCTATCTGCATGGGCTATCGACGTGGGGCCAGTTTGTGGACTTCCGCGCCCGCATACGCCCCGACGTGCGCGACCAGTTCATCGCCGCGCTGCCGTCGCTCGACATGGCTGCGCCGCACCGCGTGTTTCCATATCAGGTGCTGTTCACCAGCGCGCCGTTCGAGGCGTTTCGGCGGGAGTATGGCGTCTAGCGCATCGTCACGGTCGCGATCTGTGCGACAACGCTGCTCACCTGCTCAAGCCCCTGCGCCTGTGCGCCCGCCACCAGCACGATCACCACGGGCGCAAAGAACGCCGCCAGACCAATCCGCCACCGCATGAGACTCTCCACTGGACACGAGCGTCCGTGCAGTAGGAGGGCCCAACGAGGCGATATGGATGCAGCAGCCTGAAATAAATCAGCCGATCTTCTTCAGCCCGCTCGCATAGCGCTTCCAGTTCTCCACATAGTGGTGGGCCGAGCCGGTGATCATCTGGATCTGCTGGTCCGTCAGTTCGCGCGCGACCTTGCCCGGCGCGCCCATCACCATCGAGCCGTCGGGAATCTCCTTGCCCTCGGTGATCAGCGAGTTCGCGCCGATCAGGCAGTTCCTTCCGATCCTCGCGCCGTTGAGGATGATCGAGCCGATGCCGATCAGCGTGTTCTCGCCGATCGAGCAGCCATGCAGCATGACCATGTGGCCGATCGTGCAGTTCTTCCCGATGGTCAGCGGCACGCCGACATCGGTGTGCAACACCGATCCATCCTGGATGTTGGTGTTCTCGCCGATGGTGATCGGATCATTGTCCCCGCGAAGCGTCGCGTTGAACCACACGCTGGCGTTCTGCTTGAGGATCACATTGCCCATCACACTGGCGCTGTCGGCGATCCAGTGCTCGCCTTCCATCGTGGGCTTCACGCCGTCCAGTTCGTAGATCGCCATCGGCGTGTCCTTCCCTTGCCTGCTTCGCCTCACACACTTGGTCCGCCAAGCCAATCGACTCGAAGGACGGCGCCGCGTCACCATTCTGCAACAAACTGAGGCACTTGGCATCGTACTGCAGAGTGTGGCGGAACTGCCTCTTTATGCTTCCGTTAATGCAGGCCTAGTTTAGTAGTAGGGAAGCTGATTCGGGTGGCGCGCCTTCGAGCGCGCCGGCCGAGAAACGGGGAACTGGATTGAGTCGACCGCGCACGGTTGCACCATCCGCCTACCGAGCTGCAGGACGCCTGCTGAGGCGACCTCCTCCTCCACGCATCACGTCTCCACGGCCCCTCGCCGTCACATATCCGATACACCGCCGCGGCGCCTCACTGGCTCGCGGCGTTTTTGTTTCTAGGCCTGCCCTTTCGACCACAACGAAGGAGTACCTCCATGGGTAAACGTGCCGCTGTCCGCCGCGTCCGCGCCGAATTCCAGGGCCGTCGTGATCGGGATGCCGGAGGCGTTCAACTCAGCGTCATAGAAGGAGGCTGGGATCCCGTTGCAGAAGACGAGCGCTATCCGAGAAAGAAGAAACGCGGCGGGTATGCCGCGAACGACCATCACCAGCAGCAACAGGCACAGCCCCGCGAGCCCGCGCGCGAACAGGCCTACGTCAAGAACGTCGTTCCCAAATCCGAAGGCCAGGCGCGCCTGATCGAGGCGATCGACAACTCCAACCTCGTCCTCGCGCTCGGCCCCGCCGGCACGGGCAAGACCTATCTCGCCATCGCCAAGGCGGTTGAAGCCCTGCGCGCCGGCAAGGTCGGCCGCATCGTGCTGTGCCGCCCCGCTGTCGACGCCGGCGAGAATATCGGCTTCCTGCCCGGCGACATGGAAGAGAAGCTCGCGCCTTACCTGCGCCCGCTCTACGACGCGCTGCAGGATCGCATGTCGGCCAAGCAGGTGAAGGCGATGATCGCCGAAGGCCAGATCGAGATCGCCTCAGTCGGCTTCATGCGCGGCCGCACGCTCAACAACGCCTTCATCGTTGTCGACGAGGCGCAGAACTGCACTTACGTGCAGCTCAAGATGATCCTCACACGCCTCGGCTGGAACTCGAAGATGATCGTGACGGGAGACCCGGCGCAGTCCGACCTCCTGCCCGAACTCTCGGGTCTCGCCCCGGTCGCTGACAAGATCGAAGGCATGAAGGGCGACATCGGCGTCGTCCGCCTCGCCCAGGGCGACGTGGTCCGCCACCCGCTCGTCGCAAAGATGCTGGACGTTCTCTAACGCAACACGATCGCACGTCTTGCCTCCCTCACTTGCAACGCAAGTGGGGGAGCGGGATCGCACGAACGCGGAATAGCGGCAGAGGCAAGGTGTGAGCTGCCGTCTTCTCACACGGTGCCCAAGACCCTGGGCGCGGTCAGCGTTAGCCTCTGGAAGCCCTTAACAGGGCTGGCCTTCCCCCCAGCCTCGGCAATTATACACCGCGAAGCAGCGGCCTCAAAGACCTGCACGCGCACTGAAAGTCACCACGCAGCACTGCGGTCCGCTCACTTGACCATCCGCATGCACAACCTTAGGTTGCATCTACTCTGGGTAGTGTGCGCGGGAGGCTTTGATGGCAGACAGCGGCGTCGCGCCCTTCCGCATCCTCGATCTGACAGCGGCCAATCCAGCCACCCGCGAAGACCCCTACCCGCGCTTGGCCGACATGCGCGCCCAGTGCCCACTGCATCGCGACGAAGCGGGCGGGGCCTGGCTTGTCGCGCGCATGGCGGATGCCCGCGCCATCTTTGCTGACAACTCCCACGCCAAGAACCCTGACCGGGCAGAGCCCGCCGCACACGCCATCCGCCGGCGTCGCTCGACCGTGCCAGATGGCCTCGCCTTCCCGGACGATCAGCGCGCGTCCATGCTGGAGCTCGATGGCGAGGAGCATGCGCGCGTGCGTAATCCGCTGGTACAGGCGCTCTATGCCCGCATCGCGCGTTTCGAGCCTGAATGCAGCCGCATCGTGGAAGCGGCGCTAGACCGTATTGATGAACGCGCCGCGTTCGACCTGATGAAGGAAATTGCCGAGCCCGTGCCCGTCGCCTGCATCGGCCACATCCTCGGCGTCCCGCCTGAGAGGCTGGCGACATTCCGTGGCTGGCTCGATGGTATCGTGCAGACCTTCAATCCCAATCGGACGGCGGAGGATGTCGCTGCCCTCGTCGCGGCTTCAAATGGTCTCGCCCACTACATCCGCGGCCGGTTTGGCGACGCGAAGCTAAATCCGCCGGACGATCTGTTCGGAGACATGGCGCGCTTGCAGGCCGAAGGCGCGCCGCTTTCGGACACCGAGATCACGTACAACATCCGCGGCCTGCTGATTGCCGGCAACGTCACCACGACAGACCTGATCGGCAACGCCGTGCGCCTGCTCCTGACGCATCCCGAGCAGCTTGCCAAACTCCGCGCCGATCCGGCCCTTTCGCCCAATGCGGTGGAAGAAGCGCTGCGCTTCGAAGCGCCCGTAGATTTCACCTGGCGCATCGCCACACACGCCGAAGATCTGTCGGGCTGCCCGGTTGAGGCTGGCGCTGCGCTCAACGTCTTCCTCCGCTCGGCCAATCGTGATGAAGCGGCGTTTACCAACGCGCACCTGTTCGACGTGGCTCGCCCGCGCGCCACACGTCACCTCTCCTTCGGCGGCGGCGCTCATATCTGTCCGGGCGCGCCTCTCGCGCGCATGGAGGCCAGACATCTGCTCTCGCGCCTGTTCACGCGTTTCGCGCGCCTCCGTCTCGCGGAACCAGATGCGCTGCCCAACTGGCGCCGCCTGCCCGGGTTCCGTGGCCTTGAATCCCTGCGCGTGCGCACCGATTAGGTACGGTCTCGTACGGAATTAGGCCTCTCACGAATGGTTCCGCTGTGTTCGCTGAGAAGATACAGGAACCGCTACCCCTCCACGTCGTTCTCCTCGCACAGACCACACTCCGCTGAGGAGAGGACAACGTCATGAACACCTTCAAGACTGCCTTCTGCGCCCTGGCTTCGAGCCTTTCGCTTGTCGCCTGCAGCACCATGGACAACTGGGCTCCGTCCCAGCGCAACGCAGCCATCGGTGGCGCACTCGGCGCCGCGGCCGGCGCGGCGCTTTCTGACGACGATCTTTCCGGCGCGCTGATCGGCGGCGCGCTTGGCGCCGCGGTCGGCTATTACACCGGCTGCCAGGAACAGGGCGGATGCTTTGTCGGCGGCAAGCAGGTCGCTGATCGCGACGAGATGATCTACGACCGCAATGCGAACCGCTATTACTATGCCGACCGCAGCACCGGCCGCACCTACTGGGACAACGGCGAATTCCGCGGCTAGTCCCGGAACGCCAAAGTCGAACAGACGGCCTGCCCGCACGGGCCATCTGCAAGGCGCCGCTCCCTCAAGGGCGGCGTCTTTTGCATTGAGCTTCGGTGGAAACCGTCGCATCGTTTGACCCGGAGACAATGAAGGGGCGTTCGATGCGGCTACTGGTTTGCGTTGCGGTTCTGGCCCTTGGCGCCTGTCAGACGCCCGAAGCCTCCGCGCCGGAACAGGTCGCAGCGCCCGTTCTCGCCATTCCCGGTCCGCCCGAAGGCAACACGCCCTCGCCCGCCGATGTCATCGCCGCATCGAAGCCGTCGGAATGGCGCGTGCTCGATCCGGAGAACACGCTCTACATGGACTTCCCTGGGAAGGGCCGCGTCATCATCGAGATGGCTCCGGAGTTTTCCCCGGAGCACGTGGCCAACGTGAAGGCGCTCTCGCGCGAAGGATTCTTCGCCAATGGCGCCGTCACGCGCGTGCAGGACAATTTCGTCTCGCAATGGGCGCAGGCTGCCGATCCCGCGCGACCGCCGAAAGTGGGCGTCGAACGCCTGGACGCTGAGTTCACCCTGCCCCGCGCAGCCATCGCCAATTTCGATGTTCTTCCCGACCCCGACACCTACGCACCCGAAGTCGGTTTCGTGAACGGCATGTACGCCGCGCGTGACGCCGAGAAGGTCTGGCTCACGCACTGCTATGGCATGGTCGGTGTCGGCCGCGAGAATGACGAGAACTCTGGCGGCGGCACGGAGCTTTACGTCATCATCGGCCACAGCCCGCGCAACCTCGATCGTCAGCTCACCATGCTCGGCCGCGTCGTACAGGGGATGGAGATCATGGCGTCCTTCCCGCGCGGCACGGGCGACGCAGGGTTCTACGTCACGCCGGCAGAATACCAGCGCTATGCCGACATCAAGGTCGCCGCAGACCTGCCCCCCGAACAGCGCACGCCGCTGGAGATCATGAAGACCGACAGCGAAAGCTTCTCCACGCTGGTCAATTCTCGGCGCTGGCGGAAGGATGATTTCTACACCAAGCCCGTCGGCCGGATCGGCCTGTGCAACGTCACTGTCCCGGTACGGCCGGTTGTTGCGGCGGGCTGAAGACCGGCTGTTCGAATTTCGGCATCTCGGGCATCGGCGTCAGTATCTGCTCGTGCGGCGGGTCGATCTGGTCGCGGAACAGCCAGCCGATGCCGATGATGACGCCGAGAATGAACATCGCGATCAGGATCAGCACGATGTTACGCAGCGCATTGCGGATGATCCGCTCGGCGCGCGCCATGCTGTCGTTGGAAAAGCCCGCCGTCGTCAGCAGCGCCCACAGGTTGTAACCGGCGAGCAGCGTGCCCACCGGCGTCGCCAGCGCGAGAAAGGGCGAGACCGACCAGAGCAGCGCTCGGCCCCACACCTTGCGACGCAGCAAGCCCACCCCGCCAAAGAACATCGGTGCGAAATAGATCAGGCTCAGGAGGCCCAGCACCCCGCCGAGCATCGCGAACTCGTCGTTGTATTCGGGATCGCGCGCCAGCAGGAACCCGCCCAGCAGGGACGCAAACACGGACAGCCCCGCCCCGCCGATCACGATGTGGACCCACGCCAGGATGACAAGGCGCTTGCGCATGCGGTTCTCCCCGGCCACCGGCGTAGTTTCATGGCCGGCCGCGCGCAAGCAACCCGCCCCGAAATTTCCCGCGTGCAGCCTGCGGGCGGGCAAGCTATGACAGCCGCAAATCCGCGACGGGGTTATGAGCGATGACTGTACCGATCTCCGAACTGATCAAGGCCGCCAGCGCCCAGACGCTGGGCGCGCTCGGCGGCATCCTGAAGAAGGGCGCGGAGCACGCGGCCGCGGCGAAAATCCCCGAGGAGGTCTTCCTCAACTATCGCCTCTTCCCCGATATGTTCCCGCTGACCCGCCAGGTCCAGATCGCCTGCGACAGCCTTGCTCGCGGCGCGGCACGCCTGGCCGGTACCGAACTGCCCGCCTTCCCCGACGTCGAGACCACCTTCGCGCAGCTGGCCGAGCGCACCTCGAAATCCAACGCCTATGTGCAGGCGGCCTCGTCCGAGGCGATGGATGCGCGCGCGCAGACGATCGTGAACATCCCCATCGGCGGCGGACAGGAACTGCCGATGACCTGCGCGGCCTACCTGCAGGGGTGGGTCTTCCCCAACCTCTACTTCCACACGTCCACCGCCTACCTCATCCTGCGCCACAACGGCGTCCACCTCGGGAAGAAAGACTTCCTCCGCCCGCCGGGCTAGGGCCACTGACGCCAAACCGTCATGGACGCATCATAGAACGCCGGGACCCTCGGGAGTTCAGCCATGACCCTTCTCCTCTCCCGCCGCAGCCTGCTTGCGAGCGCCGCCGGTCTTGCGACGCTGGTGCTTCCCGGCCGGGCCTTCGCCCAGCGGCTCACCGGCTTCACGCATGGCGTTGCTTCCGGCGATCCGCAGCAGACACGCGTTGTCCTGTGGACGCGCTATGTCTCCCCAGGCCTTGCCCGGCTACGCGTTGAAGTTGCAGAAGACGACGCCTTCACCCGCCCGGTCACATCAGGCGAGGTCGAGGTCTCGCCCGCGACAGACTTCTGCGCCCGCGCCATCGTTGATAACCTTCCGGCTGGGCGCTGGCTGCACTATCGCTTTGTCGCGCCAGACGGTCAGGTCTCCGACACGGGTCGCACGCGCACCCTGCCCGATGGCGACACGGCCTCGTTCCGCATCGCCGTCTTCTCCTGCTCCAATGGAACGTCGGGCTGGTTCAACGCCTATGCCCACGCCGCCGCGCGCGACGACATCGACCTTGCAGTCCACACTGGCGACTACATCTACGAATCCCCCGTCACACGCCCCGACGCACAGCCCGGCATGGCGACCATGCGAGGCCTATCCCCACCGGGCGAGATCGTGCAGCTCGCTGAATACCGCCAACGTTACGCCAGCTATCGCGCCGACCCGGACCTGGCCGAGCTTCACCGCCGCCTGCCGATGATCGCCGTGCAGGACGACCACGAGTCCGCCAACAATTCCTGGCGCGACGGCGCCAGCGCACACGACCCAACGACCGAAGGCGAATGGGACGCCCGCAAGATCGTCGGCCAGCGCGTCTGGCGCGAATGGATGCCGGCGCACAGCGAGTGGTACGGCGCACACCGCATCGGCAACCTCGCCACGCTGTTCCGCCTCGAAACGCGCCTGCTCGGTCGCTCGCGCCAGCTGGATAGTGAACTCGACGCGATCTTCGCGGCCGGCGGCGACATTGGCGGCGCGTTGAGCACCTTGCGCAGTGGCGCGCTCGCCGATCCCTCGCGCGCGATGATGAACCCCGAGCAGGAGCAATGGCTCGCCGCCGGGCTCAAATCATCCGTCGACGCCGGCGTGCGATGGCAGGTGCTGATCCAGCAGGTAATCCTCGCCGCCATTCGCGCGCCGACGCCTTCTGCATCGTGGATAAAGGGCGGTATTCCGGCTGAGCTGCAGCCAGATATCGATCGTCGCGCACGCCTCAACGCTGCCGGCATGCCCTACTCGCTCGACAAGTGGGACGGATACCCGGCTGCCCGCACGCGCCTCTACGACGCCGCCCGCCGCGCCGGCGCCAACCTCGTCACCTTCACCGGTGACAGCCACAACGCCTGGGCCTTCGACCTCGCCGACGACGCGGGCCCCATCGGCGTCGAGTTCGCCGGCCAGAGCGTCTCCTCCTACGGCTTCGAGCGCCGCTACAATGGCGACGCCGCGCGGGTCGCGTCGGACTTCATGGCGGCCAACCCCAACCTCAAATGGATGGACGCCAGCCAGCGCGGATATTTCACCCTCGACATCCACCGCGACCGTATCGACGCGGAGTATGTGTTCGTGCCGGCGATGAGCGGGCGCAGCGCGGCAGCGACGGGGACAAAGACGCTCACCGCAGAATACGGCGCACGTAAGCTTACCGTCTGACGGAGCTCACCGGCGCGTCCAGCGTGATGCGCCAGAACTCCGTGGTCGCGCCCTCGACCCCGAAATCATTGTCGGTGACCAGCACAAGCGTGTCGGGCGCCAGCAGGGCCATGCCTTCCATGTCCGGCCCCATCTCGGGATGATCATCGCTCGTGAACAGCAGAGTCTTGGTGATTTCCACGCCGAGCTCGGCGAGATAGATCTTCGTCGTATGCGCGATGCGCTCCAGCACGAGGAGACGATCCTCGCCCGCCCACGCAAACTCGCAGATCTTGAGATCGCCCAGGTCGACCGCGCGCCGCGCCGCATCTCGTTTGAAACTGGCCGGTGCATCGAACGGATATCGCCACACCGCCGCCAACGCGCCGGTCGCGGCGTCGAGCTTCCAGATCTCCGTTGAGTCTGCAGTCTCGCCCATCAACGCGCTCTGGAAACCGGCATAGAGCCAGCGGCCATCGGCCGACGCGCACAACGCCTCGATCCCCCGGTTCGGGCGCAGCCGCATGGCGCGCTCGGGAAGCACGTCCCGCACGTCGACGCCGGGATGAGCGTAAGCCGCCCCCGCGCCCAAAGGCGTCCATCGCGCGGAGACCCGGCCGCGCGCATCAGCAAACAGCAGGGCCGGCCCACACTCGTCCGCCAGCGCGAACGATCCATCCGGCAGCACGGCAATCGCTTCAACGTCGCCGCCAAAGGCGCCCGGCGTCAGCGCGCCACCATCGACATCGAACAATGGCTCACGTCCGGGAAGATCAGGTGGACGACCGCTCAGCCGCACTCCCGCTGCGTCTACCAATGGAACGACGCGGACCAACTCGACCGCGTCATCGCGCACACGCAGCGTTGCAATCGACGGCCCATTCTCTGGAGTGGGCAGCACCTTGGCGTCGCGATGCGCGCGGAGATGTTCGAAATGCTCGAGCCCGAACTCGTCCACCGCCTGCGAGATGAAGAAGTTCGGCCCGCGGTCCGTTACCGCATGAACAAGACCGGGTGGATCGGATGGGCGGCGCGAAAGACCGGACCCGAGGCCCAGCGTGATCGCCAGCTGATGTCCACCTGGCAGCGTGATCGGCGCTTGCGGTATGTCAGCCCATGACAACCGCTGCAGGCGCACCACCTCAGAACCTTCCCTTGGTCTTAAAGCCGCCGCCGCCGAAGCTGCCACGCGTCTTGAAGCCACCGCCACCGCTTGAGCCGCCGGAGCCTCCGCCGCCGCCACCCCAGCCACCGCCGCCCCAACCGCCCCCGCCCCAACGGCTTCCGCGCGTGGCCGCCTTGATCACTTCGCCGAGGATCACCCCAGCCACCACATCGCCGACGCCGACATTGCGCCCGCGACGCGGGCCGCCGAAATAGTCGTCGTCCTGCCGCGGTGCCTGTTTCACCGTGGCGCGGATTGCACGCCACAGAGCAGCGGCATCCGGCGAGGGGCCTTTGCCATAAGCTTCCAGCGCCGCCTCGAACGCGCCGCGCAGGATCATCACATATGGGCTGTCCAGCCCCGCTTCCTTGAACTGCCGGCGCACCTGCTCCAGTGCATCGGCGCCCGCCCGGCGTCGCGCGGGCAAGGCCTCGACGCTGCGCCAGTTCACTTCCATCTGCAGCTCTTCGGTGCGCAGCTTCACCAGGGCCTCGACGACGCGATCATCGTCCGTCGTGGTTGTTTCCGCCGCCAGCACTTTCAGGTCCGGGAAGCTGGCCTTCACCAGTCCCTCCTCGATCACCCGGCGCGCCTGCTCCTGCGGGCCGCTGTCGCCGCTTGCGGCTTTTTCCTGTTCTTCGCGCAGCTTGGCGTGCTTCGACTCCGCCTCAGCCAGCAGATAGTCGAGACCCTTCAGCTTCTCTTTCGCCGCCGTCAGGTCCGCCGACAGCTTGCCCGCGCCCCGCGCCTCCAGCGACTGCGCCTCGAAGCGCTCGATGGCCGCCTGCGCCTCGGCTTCTTCGAGGCGCATAGTGGCGAGGTGTTCCGCGATGCGATCAGGCAGCTCGGTCAGCCGCGCATAGTTGAGATACGCCTCGTCATAGCGGCAAAGGCGCGCGACCCAGCCGTCCATCATGCGCGAGAAGCCACCCTTCTTGTACTCCGGGCGGCGGAACTTCCGCTCCCACAGATACGAGAACAGCGGATCGCTCTGATAGGGCTTGCCCTTCTCCACGCGGTCGGTCTTCGCAAGCTCCAGCTTCTGCTCGGCCCGAATGGCAACCGCGCGCGAGTCCTCGAACGCCGCCTTCAGTGCGATATAGGCCGGGTCCGCCTGCACAGCGGCCTCGGTCTCGCTCACAAGTGACTCATAAGCCTTCAGCGCGGCATCGACCGCCGTCTCGCCTTCGCGCCGGTTGGCCTCCGCAACTTTCAGCGCAGCTTCGGCCACCTCAACCTCGCCGCCGATCCGCGCGACGAACGCCTCGTGATCTTCCAGCAGTTCGGTCGCCCGGCGCTCGGCCGCGCTCAGCGTGTCGTCGGCGCCGGACTTGATCACGTCCAGCCGCATCGAGGCCAACTCGCGATAGCCCTCGGCGCGCAGACGCGCGAGGTCCGTCCGTCGGCGCGAATGGCTGTCGGCGCCTTGCACGGCTGCGTCGAATTCCGCGCGCGCGCCAGCCGTCAGCGTATCCAGCCGGTGCAGGGCGTCGCGGCCCGTGATGAGATCGTCATACGCGGCCATCAGTCGCCCAGGTCCGTAATGGAGCCGCCGGGAACCGGCGTGTCGAATTTCGGTTCAAGCTCGCCGCGCTGCTTGTAGCCCAGCACATCGTTGGCGATCACGCCGCCCGAACTCTGCTTCTCGGCGCGCACGCGATCGAACGTTTCCGGCGTCACACGCTGCCCCCAGATGTTTACGCGCTCGGTCTTCTCCGTCTCGATGCTCTCAATCGGCACGGTCAGCACGCGCCCGCCCGGCGCCACCGCCTCGACTACGAGATAATAGTTGAGCGCGTTGGGAGCGTCGTCCGAACCACGGATCAGCCCCGTGTCCTCGCCGGGCCGCGAGACGATGCGGATCGCATATTCCTGCGCCAGCTTCTCGTTCATGTCTTTCAGCGTCGTCAGCTGCGTCTTTGCAGCACCACGATCGCCATTGGCCACCGCGCGCTGACCCTCGGCCGCGATGCCGCCCAGCTGCGCGTCCACCGCTGGATCGACCGCCAGCTGCTGCCCCTCCGCCAGCACGCGCGCGATCTCGGTGGGCATGCCCTGCCATTCCGCATTCATTGGACCGAACACGAACAGCTGGAAGCCCGCCACAATCGCCGCCAGCGCGCCCAGCCCCGTCAGCGTCTGCGGCAGCCACTTCTTGCGGCTGACATACATCTTCGCCAGCTTCACCGAGAACGTATCCGCCGGCGGCTTGTAGACAAACCGCTGCTCGGCCAGCGCTTTCACGCCGTCCTTCAGGATCCGGTCGGGAACTTCGATGCCCTGCGCGCCATAGATTTCCTTCAGCCGCGCGATCAGCTGCTCCTCACGCGCTTCCTCGTTGAGCTCCATGTCGACGATGCGCGTGCGATGGCGCAGTGTATCCACCACGTCCATCGCCAGCATGACATCATCGAGCTTGCGGGGCTCGTCCGGGACAGCAGCAGCCGTCATCGGCACGCGCGCCGGAACTGTCGTCTCGCTCATGCCCAAACGTCGATCATGAGGTCCTGACTGTCAGCGCCGCAGCCGCGCCCTGTTCGACCAGCTGCGCGAGGCGCTTCTTGCCGTCCTCGACCGCGTCGCGGATCTCGGCCGAGTTCTGCGTCGCCAGCTTGCGCATTTCGGCGATGATGCCGATGGAACGCTCTTGGTAAGTAACGACCGAGTCCACCAGCTTCTTCACCGCAGCCGCTGAAATCGTCGGGCCATAGCCCGCCTTCAGCGCCGCTTCCTGGACCTTGCCGCCGATCTCGGCCAGCACTTCCAGCGACTGGTCCACGCCCTTCTTCATCGACTCCAGCGTCTGGGTCGATTCATGCAGGCCGTGCATGCCCGTGAACGTCGCCGACAGCGCCGTCAGCACAACTTCGTTCGTACCGAAGAACGAGACGGACTGCGCATAGATGCGCTCCTTCGCGTTGGTGGTCTGCACCAGCCGCGCCATGATCACTTCCGATGTGTTGTAGCCAACCGTCAAGTTGTCCGAGAGGTCCTTGGAAATCTGGTAGCGCTTCTCTTCGGCCTGCAGCCTGCGCAGTTCCTCGTCACGCGCCAGCTCCAGCTTCGAACGCTCGGCCGGCTCCGTACCGGTGTAGGCCGCAACCGCCGCCGAAGCCGCAGTCATCTTTGCCTTGGCTTCTTCCAGCTTGCCCTCGGCCGTCTTCAGCACTTCCAGCGCCAGCACTTCCGACTGCTTCATCGCGCCACGGAAATCCATGTACGCTTCCAGGATCAGGAATTCCTTCTCGATCTGGATCTTCGTGTCCTTCTGAACGTCGATGTAGACGTCCTTGATCTTGTCGAAGCGCTGGGCGATGTCGCCGCGCGTCATCTTCATCCACACATTGCCCAGGCGCTCCATGGTGGAGATCTTGCCGTCGGCATACTGCTCGACGAGGCCCTTGGCGTCGTCGCGGATCGAATTGAAGGATTGGGTGATCAGCTCGTAGCGCTCGCCCACCTTGATACCCGAGATATGCTCCCGCACCACCTCGTTGAACGTCGACGCCTGGTCGAGCGTGCGCGCAATCGTCGTCACCTTGTCGGGCGACAGCTCGGTGATCTGGTTAAGCAGCGCCACGACCGGCGCGGGATCGCCCACTTTCTCGGGAAACAGGCCTAGCTTGCGAAGGCTTCCAACGGCCTTGTCGAGGTATTGAAGCGCTGTGGGGCTGCCCGCCATCTTCTTGTCTCCCTGTATCGCGCCCCATTTTCGCCGGGGAAGAAGCGAGGTGGCGCGTATCAGGGAATACGTGCCCTCTTCCAGCGGGATCGCAAGATACCAGCGGCAGAATTTTTTCGAGAATCGATATCAGACGGCTACTTGAAGCTCTCGCGGGCGCCGAGAGCGTCAAGCACGGCTCTGAGCTGGTTCACGTCAAGGCGCGAACTGACCTGCCTGTACTCGCTTCGGGACACGCGGATTTCGTCCCGCCCCTCGGCCAGCAGCGCGCGCACGTCTTCTTCGGACAGCTTCATCCTGTCGATCTTGAATCGCACGCAGGTCAGCTTGGCACCCCCGCATTCGTGGCGATACTCGACCAGCTCCCAGTACACCTTGCGCCAGGGATCGCCGACATAGCCGTGTGAATCGGGGTTGGTTTCTGTCCAGGGCTTCTCCTGAACTTCGGTCTCCAGCACAGGCGTCTGCCCGGCGCTGACGAAATAGACCTGCACGGAGCCATCCGTCGCCTTGTGGCCCTCAACGTAGAATTTCGATCGTGCACGTTCCGAGGGCATCACGCCCGTGAACGTGCCGGAATTGTCCATGCCACCCATGTAGGTCGGTCGGGAGACTTCTTCCTTCGCCGCTGGCGCCGCGCTGGCGATCATTGTGCCGGTCGCCGGGTCTGTCCTGATGTCGAGAGCAGCGCGTATCCCGTCATATCCCTCGATCGCCGGCACATCGAGACTGGCGCATCCAGCAAGCATCACCAGCACAACCGCAATCCCCAACCGCATGCGCACCTCCCTGCCGTGAAAGGTTTAGCCATTCCGCGCCGGCCAGTCACCTTGCCCCGCGCGCTGCACCGCGTCACAAATGCCGAGACCAGACAGGAATCGATCATGCGCAGACTGCTTGCTCCGCTTCTTCTCTCCGCCCTCGCCGCCTGCGCCTCGCCCTCACCAGTCCCCATCGCGCCCTTCTCCACGCCGCAGGAGATGCACGCCGCCGTCGCCGCCTTCGCACAGCCCACGCCAGATGGCCGCCTCGCGACGCTGAAGGCCCAGCTCGACGCTGCGGGCCTCGCCTACGAGGTCGAGAGCTTTGACGGCGAACGCCCGCCGCCAGCCGCTGGCCACAATGTCGTCGTCCGCCTCGGGCCGGAAGAAGGGCGTGAAATCCTGATCACCGCGCATTACGACGCTGTCGTCCTGCCCGGCGGCAAGCTGGCCGATGGCGCGGTCGACAACGCCGCCTCCGTCGTCGCCATGATCGAGGCCGCGCGCCGCCTTGATGGCCGCACCAAGCATCCCGTCCGCCTCATCCTGTTCGACCAGGAAGAGCTCGGCCTTGTCGGCGCGCAGGCGTGGATCGGCGCGCACGGCATCGACAATGTCGCCGCCGTCATCAATGCCGACGTCAACGGCAATGGCGACACGCTGATGTACGGCCTCAACAACGGTCCGCAGTCCGCAGGTCTGATCGATGCTGTGAAGGAAGTCTGCACCAAGCGCGCCCTCTCCTGCCTCGACTTCCCCGAATATCCGCCAAGCGACGATGTCGCCTTCGCCGCCGCCGGCGCGCCGGTGATCTCGCTCGGCCACCAGCCGAAGGCAGAAGCCGAGAAGATGCGCGCGTTCATGCTGAACCCGCCCACCTCCGCGCCTGATCCGTCAACCATCCCTGCCGTGCTGATGCTGATCCACACGCCAAACGACACCATCGCCCGCGTCGAGGCTTCGACCCTCGCGCTGGCCGCCGACACGTTCACGGCGCTGGTGCTGAAGGTCGATGGGCAACTGGACTAGGCAGCCGCGCCCGCCTGGATGGCGGAACTTGCCTCGCTGGCTGTCAAAGTCGGAAAGCCGCCTTGCCTAGCAAGCCACGCGGCGCGACAACCGCGCAAGCCATAAGGATCGCCCCCCATGACCCGCACCGCTATCGTCACAGGCTCCACCTCCGGCATTGGCGAGGGTATCGCTCGCGCGCTGGCGGCGGCGGGGAATAATGTGGTGCTCAATGGTTTTGGCGACGCGGCCGCGATCGAGAAGCTCCGCGCCTCGATCGCCGGCGAAAACAGAGTCGAATGCCTCTACTCCGGCGCGGACATGACCAAGCCCGACCAGATCGAGGCGATGTTCGCCATGGCGAAGGAAAAGCTCGGATCCATCGACATCGTGGTGAACAATGCGGGGGTTCAGCACGTCTCGCCGGTGGAGGATTTCCCGGTCGAGAAGTGGAACCTCATCATCAACCTCAACCTCAACTCGGCCTTCCACACCACGCGCCTCGCCTTCCCCGACATGAAGGCGAAGAAGTGGGGCCGCATTATCAACATCGCGTCGGCCCACGCCCTCGTCGCCTCGCCGTTCAAGAGCGCCTATGTCGCCGCCAAGCACGGCATTCTCGGCTTCACGAAATCGACCGCGCTTGAAGGCGCAACCTTCGGCATTCGCGTCAACGCCATCTGCCCCGGCTATGTCCGCACGCCGCTGGTCGAAAACCAGATTGCCGACACGGCGAAAGCGCGCGGCATTTCCGAAGAAGCCGTCATTCGCGACGTGCTGCTCGCGGCTCAGCCGACCAAGGAATTCGTGAAGGTGTCGGACGTGGCGGCCATGGCCGTCTTCCTGACGACCGAAGCCGCCAACCAGATCAACGGCGCCGCGCTCTCGATCGACGGCGGCTGGGTCGCGCAATAGCGCTCAGCCCATAGACGGCGCGCCGGCCGGCACGCGTCCACGTGCACGTGCACGTGAAGCGCGCCGCTTGAGGTGCGCGACGACAAGGCGTCTCAACGGCCGGTCGTAGTAACGCTCCGCAAAGTAGGCCAGCGTCACGACGGTGACGAGAATCGCCGCGCCGGTGATCGGCGCAGTGTCGATCAGGATGGACGAGCGCCAGGTGATCCGCTCCGCCACTTCGCGGAAGGGCTGGTGCAGGATGTAGATGGCATAGGACATCCGGCCGCCGAGGACGAACAGCTGGTGGTACTTCGCCGGCGGCGACATGCTCTGCGAGATCCACAGCAGCGGCATGCCGAGCGCGACGGCCAGCGTCAGATCGATGAAGGGCCGCAGTTCGGGGGTCGCGGGAATGAAGCACGCGACGGGGATCGCGACGAGAATGACGAGCGCCCATTTGCTCTCCGGCCGGCGCGCCGACTTCGGCGAGCCCAGCAGGCGGAAGGTCAGGACGCCCGCGAAGAAGCCAAAGCCGCCGCGCGCAAACCCGGCCCACCAGTTCACCCAGTGCGACCCCACGTCGATCGTGCCGACATAGAAGACCGTGAAGACGAGGAAGAGCGCGCAGGCAACCACCAGGCCGATGAGCACGCGCGTATCGCGCAACCAGCGGAAGGCCATCACATAGACGATGTTGACGAACAGCTCGAAGAACAGCGTCCACGCTGGCGAGTTCAACGAGTACAACTTGACGTTGCCCATGACATCTGGCGCCGGCAGCATGAACAGCTGCGGGATCAGCTGGATCGAGTATTGCCCCGTGCGCTCCAGGCTGTCGGCGTCGCCGATCGTCATGGCGCACAGGCCGACAAAGCCGAGCATCGTGCCGAGGAAATAGAGCGGATAGAGACGCACGACCCTGTGGGTCATGAATTCAGACACGCGCATGCCCGCCGCGAACCGCGGCTCATACGCGTAGGCGATCACGAAGCCGCTGAGCAGGAAGAACAGGTCGACGATCACCGCGCCGCTGGGCGCCGAGAACGGGCCCCAGTACTGGATGGTATGCCCGAACAGGACGAGGATCGCGCCAAGACCGCGCAAGCCGTCGAGGAGGATGAAATTGTCCTGCGGTAGCGCCGCGTTACCTGGGGCCATTGCGGCGCTCTCCTGTCAATCGACGGGAGAGAGCAATCGGTATGCCAGTCGGGCCCAATTCTGCACGCGGACGCTACGTTGCGATGGCCGGTCGCGGGCGTTGCGGCGGTTGGCGTTCTGATGGCCTGCCGAGGAACCCGAGTCCCGAAAACGGCCAGAGGTTCCATGCGGCGTTAACCGAAGGGCACGACCCGGTTGGCGCTGTCGTGCCCGATATCGGCACGGCCCAGATAGGGGATGCCTGACCGCTCGCACCAGAAGCGCGCGACCTCTTCCTCGGTGAGCACAAAATCCGGATCGTTCTTCGGAACCGCCGAACACCGGCCGAGGCGGATGCCGGCGCATCGCTTCACCGCTTCACTCGATGTCACGTGAAAGAAATAGCGGTCGATGCGGTACATGTACTCGCCGACATCCTCGAGCATCAGCACATGCCCCGCGAAGTCCGGCTCCAGCGGCGTTCCCAGCAGTTGCGACAGGATGGTCAGGTTGAAAGCCATAGCCTTCTGTCCCGGCTGCAGGCTTGGCTCCAGCGCGCTACGGTCTCGATCGACCAGCCAGGCCAGCCCGCGCAGCATCGCCTCCTCGCCATCCTCGCGCACGAGATCGACCGGCATCGGCCCATGTGCCACGCGTTCAAAGCCCGCCTGGTAGAGTCCGCCCAGCAGGAAGCCCGCGTCGGAATATCCCAGCCACGCTTTTTCCCGAGCATGCCCGTTCAGCTGCGGGATCACATACTCGGCCACCCGGCACGCGCCATATCCGCCACGCGCCAACCACACCGCATCCAGCTTCGGATCATTGGCGATCTCGACCAGCGCCTCGATCCGCTCATGGTCTTCGCCCGCAAAATGGCCGGCCTGCCGGAAGCATTGCGGATGGAAAACGAGCTCCACCCGCCCACCATATGTCTTTTCGGCAACCGCCTGCGCCCGCCGCGCCAGTTCGGGCGGCATACGCGTTCCCGGCGCTGACAGGCCGATGCGGAACACCTTTTCACTTGACCCCATTGGCCACCCGCTGAGACATCCAGATCATGAGCACCGCCGAAACGTCCGACTCAACGTCCGCCTCCGCCCCGACACTGGCACATACCGGACCCTACTTCTTCTGCGGCATCGGCGGCAGCGGAATGTTGCCGCTCGCCCTGATCGTCAAGGCGCGTGGGTACGATGTCGAGGGATCGGACCGGTCCCTGGACGCCGGCCGCACATCCGGCAAGTTCGATTTCCTCCGCGCCCGCGGTATCAGGCTCCATTCGCAGGACGGCTCGGGCCTCACGAACAAGTCGCAGCTGCTGGTCACCTCCGCCGCCGTCGAAGACACCGTGCCCGACGTTGTCACAGCCCGCGCGCTCGGCTGCGCGGAAGTGAAACGGCCGCAGCTGCTCGCCCAGCTTGTGAACTCGGCAAAAATCTCCGTCGCCGTAGGCGGCACGTCGGGCAAGTCCACCACCACGGGCATGATCGCCTGGATTCTCTACGCCACGCGCCGCGACCCCACTGTGATGAACGGCGCGGTGATGAAGAACTTCGTCGCCGGCGATTTCCCCTTTGCCTCCGCCATCGTCGGCGAGGGTGATATCTTCGTTTCGGAAGTCGATGAGAGCGACGGCTCCATCGCGCTCTACCAGCCCACCATCGCCGTCCTCAACAACATCGCGCTCGATCACAAGTCGATGGACGAACTGCGCCGCCTGTTCACCGATTTCGTTTCGAAAGCGCAGGTCGCCATCCTCAATCTCGACAATGACGAGACCCGCGCCCTCGCCTCCCAGGTCAAGCATCCGAACGCGCTCACCTATTCGCTCACCGACACGGATGCAGACTTCTCGATCTCCGACCTGATCACGCAGGCTGATGGCCAGTCCTGCATGGTCACGGAAAAATCCACCGGCGAGCGCCAGCGCATCTGCCTGCAGACGCCCGGCCGTCACAACCTCTCCAACGGTCTCGCCGCCATCGCCACGGCCCGCGCCTGCGGTCTCAGCCTGCGCGAGGCCACCACGGCGCTGATGAACTTCGTCGGCATCCGCCGCAGGCTTGAAGTCGTGGGCACGGCGAAGGACATCACCGTCATCGACGACTTCGGGCACAATCCCGACAAGATTGCCGCCACGCTGTCGACGCTGCACCAGTTCGCTGGGCGCCTTCTCGTCATGTGGCAACCGCACGGCTACGGCCCCATCCGCCAGATGAAGGACCAGCTGATCGAAATGTTCGCGCGCGAGCTTGGTCCGCAAGACGTGCTGCTGATGCCCGAGCCCGCCTATTTCGGCGGAACCGTCGATCGCTCCATGGGATCCAGCCTGATTGCAGAGGGCGTCACGGCGCGCGGCAAGAACTCGCAATCCTTCCCCGATCGCGACACCTGCGGTGACCGCCTCGTGGAACTCGCCAACCCCGGCGACGTCATCGTCGTCATGGGCGCCCGCGACGACACACTCTCCGAATTCGCCGCCGATGTGCTGAAGCGCGTGGGCGACAAGGAATTCTGACGCTGGGACCACCGGGCCCAACACGCGAACACGCCTCGTCCTTCGACAAGCTCAGGATGAGGCTTGGTGGTCCCTGCACGATTGGACCTCTAACGCCCAATAGGCCTCATCCTGAGCTTGTCGAAGGACGAGGCCGTGCTCACTAGCGCCCGCCACACACCCCGGCTACGCTCCCTGCAAAACAGGGAAGAAACGCCATGCTCCGTTCGCTAACCCTCGCCGCATCCGCCATCGCGCTCGCGGCCTGCGCCACACCGCCCGCCAGCACGGGCTCCGGCTACGAAGCGCGCATCATCCGCGACGCATTCGGCGTTCCGCACATCTACGGCAAGCGCAATGCGGACGTGGCCTTCGGCCTCGCCTACGCACATTCGGAAGATGACTGGAAGAACATCGAGGAGGTCATCCGCTCAAGCCGCGGAACCCTCGCGGAGATCGTGGGCGAAAGCGGCGCCAAGTCCGACGATTTCGTGCTGGCGCTCGGCGCCGCCGAGATCGTCTATCGTGACTACGACGCGAAGGTCTCTCCCACCGCGAAGGCGCTGGCGGAAGGCTATGCCGCCGGCCTCAACACATGGTGCGCCGAACATCCGGAAACCACCTGCGCCCGCACCATGCCGGTGACGGGCAAGGACATCGTCTCCGGCTTCGTCACGCGCCCCATGTCTTTCTACGGCCTCGATGGAGAGATCGACGCGCTGATCTCCGGCCGCGCCAACATGGAGATGTCGACCAAGATCTCCACCCGCGCCTCGCTGACCGACACCACCGACGATATCGAGCTTGGCTCAAACGCCCTCGCCGTCGCCCCCTCGCGCTCGGCGGACGGCCACACGCGCCTCGCCGTCAACTCGCACCAGCCCTATGAGGGCCGCGTCGCCTGGTATGAGGCGCGCCTCAAGTCCGACGAAGGCATGGACATGATCGGCGGCATGTTCCCCGGAACGCCGCTGCTGCTGCAGGGCGCGGGCCCCAATCTCGGCTGGGCTCCGACGGTCAACAAGCCGGACCTGTTCGATACATTCAAGCTTACCGTCGACGACGACGTCTATCCCACGAAGTACCGCATGGACGGCGAGTGGAAGGACCTGACGCGCAAGCAGATCAGCTACAAGGTTCTGAAGGATGGCGTGCTGGTTGATGTCGAGCGCACGGCGCGCTGGTCCGAACACGGCCCGGTCTACGTCACCGACAAGGGCGTCTTCGCCGTCTCCTTCGTCGGGCTCAACGAGTTCGAGCACATCGACCAGTACCTCGCGATGAACACCGCGAAGACCCTCGAGGAATGGCGCGCTGCGCAGGTGAAGTACAACGCCATTCCCTCAGTCAATTACGTGGTGGCGGATTCAAAAGGCGGCATCGGCTATTTCTGGAACGCCAACATGCCCAAGCGCGTCGAAGGCTGGGATCGCACGAAAATCCTGCCGGGCAATATTTCCGAAACGCTCTGGAAAGGCTGGGAGCCGGTCGAGCGCCTGCCCGCCGTGATCAAACCGGAGTCGGGCTATGTGGTGAACTCCAATCACTCGCCCCTGCTGGTGTCGGGGCCAGAGGACAATCCGAAAGCCGAGAACTACCCCGCAAGCTTCGCGCTCGACACGCTGGTCACCAATCGCGGCCTGCGCGCACAGGAGCTGTTTGGCGCCGACACGTCGATCACGCGCGAGGAGTTCCTCGCTTACAAGATGGACGACTGGTACTCGGTCGACTCCAACGTCGCCTTCATGGCCGAGGCGCTGGACGTTGAATGGTCCGGCAAGGTCGACGCCGAAACGCAGAAGCTGATCGATCACGTCCGCGCCTGGGATGGCCGGGCCGACCAGCACAACCGCCACGCCGCCCTCGCCATCTTCACCGGCCAGGCCGTGATGGGCAGCCAGATGCACGGGGCCTACGACGACGAACGCGGCCTAGCCGCGCTCAAGCAGACGGCGCAACTGCTCATCGCCGCCACTGGTCGCATCGATCCGGAATGGGGCGAAGTCAGCCGGCTCAAGCGCGGCGACAAGTCATGGCCGCTCGATGGCGGGCCAGACACGCTGCGCGCGGTTTATGTTGCGGGCGACCTTGCGGCTGACAAGTATCGCTCCGGCCGCGCGGGTGACACCTACGTCCTCATCGCCGACTGGGCGCCCGATGGCACCTACACGCTGGACACCATCCACCAGTACGGCGTCGCCACCCTCGACCCCGCCTCGCCGCACTATGCCGACCAGGCGCCTCTCTTCGCCGAAGAGAAATTCAAGCGCCCGCCCATGCAGCTGAGCGAACTCCTGAAACAGGCGACGCGGGACTACACGGTGGGCAACTAGCCCGCCTACTTCTTCGCGGCTTTCTTCTCGAGCTCTTCGAGGCGCGCGCGCAGGGCCTTGAGTTCTGCCGCGTCGTTCGCGGGCGTCGGCTCCGGAGCCTTCGCCGGCGCCATTCCCGGCATGCCGCCCATGCCCGGGATCGCGCCGCTCCAGAAGCTGGCGAGGCGCTTCTGGTACTCGCGCTGCATCTCCTGCATCGCCGCCGGATCGAACACGTTCCACGGCTGGGGCATCGCGCCGGACATCGTGCCAGACATCGCGCCGGTCATCTGGCTGGCCAGCTGTTCCTGCTGCGAGCGGATGAACGCGACCGACTGTTCGAACAGCCCGGTCATCATTTCGGACGCCTTCGACTGGTGCAGGCGGATCATGTCCATCATCAGGTCGGCCGAGAGCATCGCGCCCGTCGTCTGGCCTTCCTGGTCCATGATGATCTGCAGCAGGACCTGCCGCGTCACGTCCTCGCCCGTCTCCGTGTCCTCGACACGGATGTTGGCTCCCTTGCGCACCATCTCCGCCACTTCCGGCAGGCGCACATAGCTGGAGGAGTTCTTGTTGTAGAGCTTGCGGCTGGGATAGCGGCGCAGCTCGATGGTTTCGTGTTCGCTCATCTCGGTCTCACAGGTCCGACTTCAAGGTTCACTTCGCCAGCCACTGGTTGACGGCCCCATAGAAGGCCGCCGGCTGGTCAAACATCACGTAGTGTCGCGCCTCGTCGATGCGAAGCTTGCTGCCCTGCACCAGCCCCGAATAGGCAGCGTTGTAGATCTGGTCGAGCGCGAGGCGGCTGGGATGGGCGGCCTTGTCCCAGGCATAGATCACATCCACCGGGACCTTGATCTTCTGCAGGTCGCCGCGCAGGTCGGTGACCATCACTTCGGCCATTACGTCCGCCGTAGTCCGCTGGTCAGAGGCCATGCCCCACTTCACGATGCGCTCAAGCTGGTGCTGGCTGGTCACCAGCTTCTCGCTGGTCCGGCGCAGGTCGTCCTGCAACTGGGGCCGCGACTTGTCCATGTAGGTGCGGCGCGAATGCTGCGCGAGACCGGCCATCGAGGACGGGGTCGCGAACGGCGTGATCAGCACCGAAAAGTAAGCCGGCACATCGACCACCATCAGCCGCTCGACCGTGTCGGGGTGATCGCGCGCGAGAATCAGGCCGACGATCCCGCCCATCGAATGGGCTACGACTGGAACCGGCTTGCCGATGTTGAGGCGGATATAAGCCGCCAGGGCATCGGCCATCGGCTTCAGGAAATTCATCGGGTCGCGGAATGCGCTGGGGCCAAGGCCCGCAAAGCCGCGCATGTGCGGCAGGTGAAGCTTGTAGCCAGCGCCGAGGCATTCGGGCGCCTCGTCCCAGGTGTCCGGCGAAGCAGCAAGCCCGTGCAGCAGCACGAGATCGCGGCCACGGCCCATGGTGGATGCCGTGAACAGTTCGCCCTCCCAGGTAGGGGTGTCGCGCTTCAACCAGCGGGTCAGGGAGCCAAGCTGCATGTGCGGCGACGTCTCCAGCGACCAGGAAGAACCAACCCAGTAAGAACCAAGATAGTGAGCAGGTGCAGCAATCCCCAGACCCCTCTATCCCCTTCCTCACGATTCCAGAAGCCCACAATTGCCGCAGGGCGGCGAAACCCTTCGCGGAGCCTTCCGCTACGGCTGCATTAACTTTCGCCTGCCACCAGAAAGGCGTTTCGCGTCAGAACCTTTGACGCGATCCGGGCGGGTGTTACGTTCTTCTGGAACAGGCTTTCGGGCGCATCGATGACAGACGGCATGAGCTCAGCTGGGGCCTTCGAGCTCAGCCAGAATTTCCAGCGCATCAATTTCCTGCTGCAACGACTTTTCCTTGCCCTCTCGCGCCGTGAAGTCCGCAATCCGGGTGTCGAGGGACCGGGCCAGCCCTTCTTCCTGCGCGCCGCCGTCAGCCACGCCCAGGGCTGGATGACCAACCCGATGAAGGCGATGAACTCCCAGATTCAGTTCTGGCAGAACACCACCGCGCTCTATGCCGAACTCACGCAGGCCATGCTCTCGGGCGGCGGTCGTCTCACGCCGAAGGCGGCAGGCGATGACGGCCCGGAAGACGCCCGCTTCGCCAACGAGGAATGGGACAAGCACCCGTTCTTCTACTACCTGAAGCGCCAGTACCAGATCATGTCGGAGTATCTGGAGAGCATCGCCGACACGGCCTCCACCGGCGAAGACGAAAAGCACAATGAGCAGGTCCACTTCTTCACGCACCAGCTGGTCGACCTGTTCTCGCCCGCCAACTTCCTCGCCTCCAACCCCGTCGCCATCAAGAAGGCCGTTGAAACCAACGGCCGCTCGCTGGTCGAGGGCCTCGAAAACCTCGTGAAGGATCTCGAACGTTCAGGCGGGGACCTGCTCGTCACCCTGTCCGATCCGGAGGCCTTCAAGGTCGGCGAAACACTGGCCACCGCCAAAGGCCACGTGGTCGACGAGACCGAGCTGTTCCAGCTGATCCGCTACGAGCCGACGACGGAGAAGGTCTACGCCCGCCCGCTGATGCTGATCCCGCCCTGGATCAACAAATACTACATCCTCGACCTGCAGCCGAAGTCATCGCTGGTGAAATGGCTGACCGATCAGGGCTTCGCCGTCTACATCGTGTCGTGGAAGAATCCGCGCGAGGAACTGCGCGAGTACGGCATGGACAGCTATGTCACGCAGGGCGTCGTCCCGGCGATGAAGAAGGTGGACGCGCTGCACGGCAATGACGGCGTCAACGTCGTCGGCTACTGCATCGGCGGCACCACGCTGTCGCTGACACAGGCGTGGCTGCAGAAGACCAAGCAGGAGAACCCCGCCAAGTCCTGCACCTTCTTCACCGCCCTCACCGACTTCGAAGACCCCGGCCCGCTGAAGTCCTTCATCGACGAGGGCTTCATCACCGGCATCATGGTCGAGGCCCATCGCAAGGGCTTCCTCGACCAGCGCATCATGGCGCGCACGTTCAGCTTCCTGCGCCCGAACGATCTCGTCTACGGCCCCGCGGTGAAGGCCTACCTGCTCGGCGAGGCGCGTCCGAAATTCGACCTGCTGTTCTGGAACGAGGACTCCACCCGCCTGCCCGAACGCATGGCGCGCGAGTACCTGACGCACCTGTATCGCGACAATCAGTTCGCCCAGGGCGAGTTCGAGATCGAAGGCGTGAAAGTCGGCCTCGATGACATCAAGATCCCGCACTATGTCGTCGCCTGCGAGAAGGACCACATCGCGCCGTGGACCGCCTCGTTCAAGGGCCTCACGCGCCTCAAGGGCGGCGGGCGTTTCGTGCTGGCGCAGTCCGGCCACATCGCCGGCATCGTGAACCACCCCGACAAGAAGAAATACGGCTACTGGGTCTCCGACGCCGATCCCGGCACAGACCTCGACGCCTGGCGCGTCGGTACCGAAGCGCACGAAGGCTCGTGGTGGCCGGATTGGGCCAGCTGGCTCGGACGCCGTTCAGGCAAGAAGATCACCGCCGAAGAAAGCTTCCCTGCGTCAGTCCCCCGCCTCGAACCGGCGCCGGGTCGCTACGTCCGCGAATAGCGCATGAGCGTCGGAAACGAGATCGGCCCAACACGCTGGTTGATGCGTCCTGCCTTGGCATTTGCGCTCGCGTCACTGCTGACGATCCTTCTCGGCGCAGTGGTGATGGCTCAGGGCGACGTGCCTCTTGGCATCTGGATCCGCAATCCAATCGCGTGGCTCGTCTCGCTCGCTGCCGGCATCTTCTTGTCCGCGCGCGGCTGGCTCGTGGGCTGGGCCGCACCTGCAGCGCTTGTGATTGTCGCGCTGAGCTTCCTGGGCCCGGAACAGGAAGGCGTCCATCGCTGGCTCGACCTCGGAGCCGTTCAGCTCAACGCCGCTGCCCTCGTCCTGCCAGTCGCCATCGCCGCATTCATTCACGAACGCGCCTGGCTTGCCTCATCCTGCTTCGTGCTGATCGCCGTTGCACTGGCATGGCAACCCGACATCTCGCAGCTCACCGGCTTCGCGGCCGCCAGCATCATCCTTGGCTCTGCCCGATTCGGCTGGAAGGGCGGGGTCGTGGCCCTCGTGGTTGCAGCAGCCGCCATCGCCCTCTGCCTCTCCCGTCCCGACCCGCTCGCGCCAGTCGCCCATGTCGAAGGCATTTTTTCGATGGCGTGGGTCCAGTCACCTGCAATTGCGATCGCAATGGCCGTGGCCCTCGCCGGGACAGCCCTCAGCCCCGTGCTTCTTTGGGGGACCGGGAGGGTCCGTTGGGCAAGCCTCGCCCTCACCGCCTATTTCGCGGTGACCGCGCTGGCGATCCTGGTCGGAGCTTATCCGGCGCCGCTGGCGGGATACGGCCTCAGCTTTGTGGTGGGCTGGACGCTCGGATTCGCCGCGCTTTTCCCAGCGAGCAGGGTTAATTCCCTAACGTCAGCCTAACATCCGCTTCGCACGTGCGGTAATTTATTCGCACCTGCGGCAATTTTAATCTTGCCTTTGCCGCACTGCGGCATTAGATCGGGATCACAGAGTTAGGACCACCCTCTCAGGAGCCTCCCCATGAACCCGATGACCGACATGTTCGACTTCAACAAGAACTTCGAACAGTTCTCGAAAATGATGCCGGATTTCGCCAACGCCGGCCCGATGAAGGCCTTCACCGACATGCAGGCGAAGTACCGCGCTGTCGCGATTGAAGCCCTCAACAAGAACGTTGAGCTGACGACCGCCTGGATGACCGACGCCGCCAAGGACGCGACGACGCTCATGACCCCGGAAACCCAGCCGACCGCCTACGCCAAGAAAGCCGGCGAACTGGCCCAGGCTGCGATGCAGGACATCCCGGCCCGCCTGATGGCCTACGCTGAAGTCGCCAAGAAAGCCCAGACCGAGCTGCTCGACACGGTTGTCTCGCTGACGCCGAAAATGGCCGAAGAAGCTGCTGAAGCCACGACCAAGGCTGCCAAAGCCGCCAAGAAAGCTGCCTAAGCTTTCTTCGCGAGTGAGCGTCGGGTCCGGATCTCTCATCCCCCGGACCCGGCTGCTCCCTCCCCCTCCCGGGGGAAATGCCTGACCCGACAAAGGGCGCGTTGAGTTCACATCGATCTCCGCGCCCGAGTCGTTTGTAGATTTCCCAGGTTTGTAAGTACCGGCGCGTTCGGACCCGTGCCCGAGGTTCGTTGCAGCAGTCGCTGCTATTCGAGCCTCCCACAGGTCGCCGGCGTATGCGTAACTGGAGTTGGCCGATTCGAGTCTCGTCGGCCGAGTAGAGTAAAAAGCGTAGAGTGATGGGAAGGCGCGCTTCATCGAAGCGCGTCTTTCTGTTTTCTGGGACAGCTACTCGGCCATCGCCTGCGCTGCAGACGACAGATGCGTTCGCGAGCCGTCTGCCGTGCGCACGGCAAACACCGCCGCGAGCCCCCGACTCTCCGCCATCGCAAGGCCATCCGCGAGACCCAGCGCGAACAGCGCCGTCGCCCAGCCATCCGCATCCATGCAGTGTGTGTGGATCACAGCCACACCCGACAGATCCCCGCGCGGCGCCGCGCCCGTGCGGCCATCCAGCAGATGCGAGACGCCATCGCGCCGCCGCACGAAATCGCCGGAGGTGGCCACAGCGAGATTCACCAGCGCAGCATCCGTAGCTGGCGGCTCGCCCGGCGCGGGCGGCAGATCCGAGAGCTCCAGCGCCACCCACCACGGCTGCACATCCGGCTTCACGCCCTGCCCCACGAACTCGCCTCCGATCTCCATCAGGAAACTCTGCACGCCCATCTCGTGTAACCGCGCCGCGCAGAGGTCCACCGCATACCCCTTCGCGATCGACGACAGGTCCAGCCCCACGCCCCCCGGCTGGAATGCACGACGCACTGCAGGATCGATCCGGACATCACGCCATGAGGCGCGCTTCTCTCCGCTCCCGACTGGGGCAGTCGCGCCAAGGGCAGGCCCGAACCCCAGCATGTCCATCCGCCGCGCCAGCGACGGGTCATACGCCCCGTCCGTAAGTTCAGCGATCTCCAATGCGCGGGACAGCACCGCGAAGAACTCCGGCTGCAGCTCATGCCAGCCAGCCCCCGCGCTGTTGAAACGGCTGAGGTCGGACTGCGCCTCCCATCCGCTCATCTGCCGGATCACCAGCGCGAACGTCTCTTCCAGCGCCGCCATTACGTCGGCGTTCGCGATGTTCTCCGCGGCCGCAAACGACAGCGACCATCCCGTCCCCATCGTCGCGCCTGAAAGCCGCCGCACCGGCGCATCAATGCGCGAGGCGCGCACGTCGGCGGGTTTCATGCCCTTAGGGATCAGGAGGCGAACGTCGGTCATGGCGTCCTTGCTGTCAGCTTGCCCTGCGCGGCGCAAGCAAAGAGGCCCCGCAGCGAACCGCAGGGCCTCTCGATGTTGCAGTCATCCAGGCGAGATCAGCCCGGCAGAACTTCGAGCACAGCCACATAGGTCGACATCGAGTTGACCGGCTTGCCTTCCATCGACGATGTGCCGCGCGATTCCGCTTCCAGCCAGTACATGCCGGCGTTCTCGAGCGTCAGCTTCACCGTGCCATCCGCGCCCGTCTTAACGACGAGTTCGCCGGCTTCTTCGCGATAGCGATCGCCGCCCGCGATGACCGTGACTTCGACGTTCGCAGCGGGCTTGCCGTTGTCGGTCAGCTTGAAGGTGATTTCCTCGCCGGAATAGAGATCGTTCGGGTGCGTGACGGGAACCAGCTCGAGGCCCTTGCCCGTCGGCTTGATCTCGCTCGGCGCGCCGTTGGTGACGAACGTCTCGACGCGGCGGCTGGAGAGCGTCAGCTCAACGCCCGGCTTCTTGTCGATGCCCTGCGCCACATACTCGGCCATCGTGCCGCGCCAGCGCTTCGTCTCTGTGCCTTCCTTCCACGACGCGTTGAGGCCGCTATTGGCCTGAGCGATGCGGTAGGTGCCCTTCTGCAGAAGCTGGAGATCGAACGTAGTGCGATACTGGCCGACCGTGGCGTTCACCGGCTTCACCGACGAACCGTCCGGCGCCGTGATGCTGATCGCGTCGATCTGCATCGGGCGGTGATCAGGGAAGAACAGGTTGTTCGACACCGCGCCATCGATCGTGACCCACGCATTGTCGCCCGAGACGACCGTCGCCGAGGGCAGGATCCATGCGCGGTGCGCGTGCGCCGCGCCGACCATCAGCGAGGCGACGGCGGCGGCAACGATCAGTCTTTTCGCCAGGGTCTTCATGATCTCTCTCCCGGTATGGTCTGGATTACTTGGTAAGCTTGAACGTCACGGCGCCGAGTTCGGTCTTGCCGGTGGCGGAGCCCGTGGCCTCTGCGCCCGGCGCCCACTTGAACGGAATTTCGACCAGCTCCTTGCCGCCCACTTCGCGGCTCGCTTCGACAATGATCTTGTATTCGCCGGCTGGAAGGTTCGCGAAGGCGGCGCCGCCTGTGTCGAACTTCACGGTGTTCTTGCCCGGCGGCTTGGTCGGGCTGGAGACGCCATCGATCGGCATGTTGAGTTCACGGCCGGTGCGCCGCCACCACTGGCGGATATCCTTCAGCCACTTCTCGCCTTCCTGATCCTTCAGCTTGATGTCGTACCAGACCGAAAGATTGGCCGCGACCTTGCCGCTGGCATCCTCGATCCAGATGGCGACGTACGGGCGGTGATACTCCGCAACGTTCAGCTTGGGGATTTCCACGGTCAGCTCCAGCGTGCCGGCATGCGCCGCACCCGCCATCACCACCGGAACCGCAAGCATCACGACATTACGCATCAGCACCCGTCCTCAGACATGAACCAGGAAAACGGCGATCAGCGCCGGAACGACAAGACCCGCGCCGACGATGAACCATGTCGGCGGCCGGCGCGGCGCATGCATCCACAGCAGCACCAGGCCGGTGATACAGAACAGGATGGCCGCAACCGAGAAGATGTCGAGGAACCAGAACCACACCGGGCCCGTGTTCCTGCCTTTGTGAAGATCGTTCAGCCACGAGATGGGGCCGCGATCGGTGTTCTCGAAAATGACGTCGCCCGTCTCGCGGTCGACCGACAGCCACGCATCGCCACCGGGCTTGGGCATGCCGACATAGACTTCGGCGTCCGACCACTCGCCCGTCCTGCGCGACACAGGCGCGCCAACTTCCTTCTCCAGCCAGTCCGCCACAGGCTTGGGCAGGATCGCCGTCTCGCCCTCGGGTGGCGCAGCGCCCAGCTGCACGAGAATTTCGGCGGGCATCACGGCCGTCTTCTCGATGACAATCGGCTGGCCCTCGATCTGGCCTGCGTGGTTGAGCGTGATGCCGGTCACCGCAAACAGCAGCATGCCGACCAGCGTCGCCGCGCCGGTGATCCAGTGCCAGACGCGCGCCTGCGTCATCCAGAACAGGCGGCGCACCTTGGCCTTGTGGGCCTTCTTCGCAGCCTTTTCGGCCTTCAGACGCTCCGCGTCGTCCGGTCCTGCCGCCTGCACGTTCGCCCCTTCGGCCATCCAGCATCCTGTTGCGTGGCGGCCCCCGTCGCCCCGCGATTCCCGGCCGCCGCAGCAGCCCCGATTTCAGCGAGCGTTACGCCAGCCAAAACCTGTTTGCAACCCATTCTCATTTGCAAAAAACAGTGAGACCTCCGGTTTTGCTGAGAAATCCGGCGCCGCGACCGCACGTCGCTGCGCCGGCGTCATCCCGCTTGAGGCGCCGCCAAGGGCGTGCATGGTGACGCTCCGGTTATCTCCCTGCTCCCCCACGAGGACATCATGGCGCTTTCGAAACGGCTCACCCTTACGCTGGCGACCGCCGCCCTGCTTTCGGCCTGCACGACTGTTGCAGCCCCTCATGGCGTCTCGCCCGAGGCGTGGGCGATTCACCAGCGCCTGATGACGCTCGATACTCACCTCGACACGCCCGCCTTCTTCGACACCGTGCGCGGCTACGACATCATGGAGCGCCACGATGTCGAGCGGGACGGCACGCAGGTCGATTACCCGCGCATGGTGGAAGGCGGCCTCGATGGCGGCTTCTGGGTCGTCTACATGGGCCAGGGTCCGCTGACGCCAGAGGGCTATCGTGCGGTGCGCGATACCGCCCTCATCCGCGCGATGTCGATCCAGAAGATGGTCGCCGCCCACCCGGACAAGTTCGAACTTGCGCTGACCGCCGCCGATGCCGCGCGCATCAACGCCTCGGGCAAGAAGATCGTCTACATGTCGATCGAGAACTCATACGAACTGGGCGAGGACCTCTCCCTGCTCGATACGTTCTACAAGCTGGGCGTGCGCATGGCGGGCCCGGTTCACAACGGCACCAACCAGCTGGCCGACTCCACCAACCCGGGCGAGCTTGGCATGAAGTGGGGCGGCCTCAGCCCGCTCGGCAAGGACTATGTCCGCCGCGCCAACGAACTCGGCATCGTGCTGGACGGCAGCCACGCCTCTGACGCGACCATCGAACAGATGATCGACCTGTCGGCGACGCCGATCATCCTCTCCCACCATGGCGCGGACCATCTCAACGAACACCCGCGCAATGCGCCCGATGCCTTGCTGAAGAAGCTCGCGGCGCGCGGCGGCGTCATCCACATGAACGCGCTCGGCTCATTCATCAAAACACTGCCGCAGACCAAGGAACGCACCGACGCCCTGGCAGCACTGCGCACGAAGTGGGGCAATCCCAATCTGCTGGAAGACGCACGCTACGAGCAATACCTCGACGAGATGGTCGCACTGAACACGCAGTTCCCGGAGAACCGCGCGACATTCGAGGACTACATGCAGCAGGTGCTCTACACCATCAAACTGGTGGGCGTGGACCATGTCGGCTTCGGCGCTGACTGGGACGGCGGTGGAGGCCTCGACGGCTTCCGCGACATCACCGCCCTGCCCAAGATCACCGAGCGACTCCTCAAGGAAGGCTACACCGAAGCCGACCTCGCCAAGATGTGGGGCGGCAACGTAGTGCGCCTGCTGAAGGCGGCTGAGGACTACAAGGCGAGCATCGGGAAGTAACCGCGTTACGGCGACTGCCGGGCGGGAGCCCGGCGGTCCAGCCTTACCCCAACCCCGGCACCAGATCCTTCAGCATGAACGCCGAGGTCAGCAGCAGGTAGCCGCCGAACACGCGCTTGAGTTTCACCGGGTCGAGCTTGTGCGCCGCGGCCGCTCCTAGCGGCGCCGTCCAGATGCTCATCGCTGTGATTGCGAAGAGTGCGATCAGGTTGACGAAGCCCACCGAGCCTGTCGGCAGGCCAGACTGGCCGAAGCCCGCAATCATGCTGCCGATGGCGCCCGGCACGGCGATGATGGTGCCAAAGCCAGCCGCCGTCGCCACCGCGCGGTGCATGTTGACGCCGCTCATCGTCATGATCAGCACGGCGGGCGTTCCGCCACCAATACCGAGCAGCGAGGAGAAGGCGCCAAGCCCCGAGCCCAGCGCAGCCCGGGCCGGCCCTTTCGGCATGTTCTCTTCAGTCTTCACCTTGCGGCCAAGGATCTGAAAGACGAACTGCAGGCCCAGCGGGATGAGGAAGATGCCAAATGCGATCTTCAGCTGGCCGCCATCCATGAAGCTGGTCAGCGCCACGCCTGCGATGACGCCCGCCACCACCCAGGGCAGCCAGCCCTTGAGGATGCTCCAGTCCACCGCCCCTCGCTTCGCGTGTGCCTGGACCGATCTCAGCGATGTGAAGAAGATGGTGGCCAGCGACGTGCCGATGGCCACATGCATGATGTGCTCGTCGCCGCCATCGTGAGGCAGCACGGTCAGCACGCCCGCCAGCGCCGGCACAACCACGAAGCCGCCGCCGATGCCGAACATCCCCGCGACAAAGCCCGCGAACAGTCCAGCCACAAGCATCGAGACAACCAGCAGCCCGTATTGCTGGATCGCAACTCCGAACCAGTCTGTCTGGGAGGCTATCTGGCCCATTTCGGTAAGCGCCACTCGGGGTACGTCCAACCTGATCGTGTCGGGAGATGTCTGCGTCCGGCATGCGCACCGGCGCGACGGGGAGCAAGGCCGGCGGCCCCCCACAGCCGCCTAACCTTCACAGGCGCCACCTATTGCAGCGCCATCGCCCAGATGGCGCCCACGCAGGGGAATGCGCGCCCCTGCGTGGGTTTGTCGCCGTCTAGAACGTCTGCTTGGCGCGGACGTAGTAGAATCCGCCCTGCCAGTCGACGATCGAGTCGGAACGATAGATGCGTCCGTTGGTCGTTTCCTGGAGGTAGGGGTTGCCTTCCGCAGGATAGGTGTCGAGCACGTTGCGCGCGCCGACGGCGATCGCCAGGTCGTCTGTCACGTCCCAGCCAAATTCCAGATAGAACAGGACTTCAGCCGGCATCTCCTGCTTGGCGAGGCCTTGCGGGTAAGCTGTTGGCGGCCGGTTGTTCAGGGGATCGTCTGCATCGGTGCGGCAGGTGAAGCCGTCCGTGCCATTCCCGGTCAGGCAGTTCGACACGGTGTAGTCGCCCGTGTAGTTCGCCCGCGCCATGAAGGTGAAGTCGCCGATCCGGTGTGTGGCCGAGACGACGCCACGAAGTTCGGGCGCCGCATTCTCGAAGTCGAACACATCTTCCTCGAAGAACAGGTTGGCGATGTTCACCTCCTCGATCGAGAACTTGTTGTAGTTGAGGCTGGTCGTGAACATGGTCGAACCAAACTCGCCCCAGTCGGCGTCATAGGTGACGACCAGGTCGACACCCTCGGTCTTCGAGTCGAACGCGTTCTGGAAGAAGTTCACACCGCCGATGGTGTCGGCGCCGGGAACACCCGCCGCCAGCAGCGCCGTGCGAATGGCCGGCGTTACGGTGATGGTCGCGGTTGCGTAGAACTGGTCCTCAAGGTCGATCTGGTAGAAGTCCAGGGTCACATCAAGCGGACCGAAGCTGCCCGTGGCGCCCAGCGAGTAGTTGGTGGACGATTCAGGTTTCAGCTCTTTCGCTCCGAGAAACTGCGAGACAGGGTTGGTCGCAGGGAAGAGACCAACGGCCACCGGCTCGCCCGCCGGGAAGCGCGTCGAGACGTTGATGGTCGACAGCTGGCCGGGCGTCGGCGCCCGGAAGCCCGTACCCACCGAACCGCGCAGGTTGATGTCCGGCGTCAGCGAATAGCGGCCCGACAGCTTGTAGTCGAACGTTTCACCGAAGTCGGAATAGTTCTCGAAGCGCAGGGCGAGGTTGAGGAACAGGTCGTCCGTCACGTCGGACGCAAAGTCCACATACGCCGCATAGCTGTCCCGGTTGAGCGAGCCGGAATAGGCCGGATTGTTGCCGGGGAAGCCATCCGAGCCGACTGCAAGCTGCGTGTAGACCGGGTCAGACGCGGTCTGGCAGTTGAGGTTGGTCATGCCCACCGCGAGCCCAGCGGTCGTGGCAGTACGCGCGCCAACAGTCGTTTCGTTCGAGCAGAAGTTCCACGGGTCCTGCAGGGCGTATGGCCCGGCGATCCACGAGGTTTCTTCACCTGGAACGATCTCGTAGCCCTCGTCGCGGTATTCTGCGCCGAAGCCGATATCGAGCGGATTGGCGAAGAAGGCGACCGGCATCGTGTAGACGAAGTCAGCGTTGAGCGCGAACTCGTCGGAGATCAGGTCGCCGGGTTGGAATTCGGTTGGCGAGACGTTGCCAAGCGACGGGTTCACCGTGTTCCACAGCGTGTAGTAGATGGTGTCCTTCCCGTAGCGACCCGTGAAGTCATAGGAGAAGTTCTCCGCGAAATCGCCGCGGATGCCGCCGGTGAACGAATAGTCCACGACATTGCCGCCAAAGCGCGGGGTGCGCCCAGCCGGGTAGTTGGTGAGGTACTGGAAGATCGAGCCGTTCTGCGTACGGATGCGCGACGTGTTGATGCCTGCCACCGGGCTGCGATAGTTGAAGTCGCCATCCGATGTCGAGTTCGAGTAGTTGGCGAAGCCGTACAGCTCCATCGTGTCGCTGAGCTTGTAGCCGGCGTTGACGAACATCCGGAAGGCTTCGGCTTCCGGCTGGCCCCAGATCTGGACGTTCGACGAATCGAAGTCCTCGCCCGATCCGAACAGGTAAGCATATTGCGGGTTGGCGACGAGGTATTCGGCGACGCTGAACGAACCCTGCTGCCAGTTCACGCCATTGGTGTTGCCGCGCTGGATGGCCCACTGCATGCCGCGATTGGTAGGCTGCGCGCTCGTGCCTTCGACGCTGATGTTGATGAAGCCGTTCTCGCCCAGCGCAAGGCCGAGGTTGGCGGCGATGAGCAGGTCCTCGCCGTCGTCTTCATAGTAGGATCCCGCCTGGAACTGGATTTCCCCGCCTTCCGGCGCATCCTTCAGGATGAAGTTCATGACGCCCGCGATGGCGTCCGAACCGTACTGGGCCGCCGCACCGTCACGCAGAACCTCGATCGCCTTGATCGCCGAGGCCGGAATGGTGGCAACGTCTGGCCCTTGCGTGCCCGATCCGCCGATGGAAACCAGCGCCGCGCGATGGCGCCGCTTCGAGTTCACCAGCACCAGCGTCTTGTCGGAGGCAAGGCCCCGCAGCGCGGCCGGCCGGATGAAGGTCGCGCCATCGGAAATCGGCTGGCGTGCGATGGTGTAGGAAGGAACCAGCGTCTTGAGAATGTCGTTGGTATCGGTGAACGAGATGTCCTCGATCGCCTCGGCCGTCAGCACGTCCACAGGCACTGCCGAGTCGGCCACGCTCCTGCCGGTCCGTGTGCCGGTCACGATGATGATGTCGTCGTTGTCGTCGGAGGGCTGCTCGGTCGCTGTATCCGCCGCTGGAAGCTCTGGCCCGCTCTGCGCCTGCGCTGTCCCCGACAGCGCGGCCCCCGCCACCGCCACACAGATGAGCCCGTGATAAAGAAGTCTGGTCTTCATGATGGTCCCCGTTTTCCTGTCCTGCTCTCCTCTGTTTCCTTCCCACAAACTTTTTTGATGCGTTTCTCGTTGCCCCGATGAGGCAGCCTCGACCTGCACGGGTACAGCCGAACCCGCCTGGCGGTTCGCAAAAACATGACGGTGTCCGAATGCGAGGCGCCGCGATTCTCGGCGCGCAACGCAACTCAGGGCGGAGCTGCGCGTGCAGCCGCCCGATGCGAATTTTTCCTATCGCGTTCGGGAATTATGACGCTGCTATTTCAAAGCGCCATGCGCGCGGAGAAGATCGACGCCGATCAGTCGCATTTCGTCGTCGCAGTGCTGAGCGCGTGAGCGCGCCTGCACAACGCTGCGACAACTTCGGTGTTCGCAAGACGCTTCGCCGGAGTGTTTGCGCAATTCCTGCGCGCGATTGCATCAACCTCGATCAGGATTCTTCGCTGGTCGACGCTCGTGGCGATACACTGTATCACTCACCGCCGCGCCGCCACGCATTCATGCCCAGCGATGCATCACTTGCGCACCATCCGGGCATGCATCGCACTCTGTGCGATGCGCGCGTCCTCGCACTTCACCTTCATGCGGCGCAGGCGTAGCGTCTCAAGAGGACAGGGAGACCACCAGAATGAAGCGTTTGCCGACAGGACGCGTGCTCGCCGCGCTGGTGGCGGCTCTGGCTCTTGCGCCGGCGGCGTTTGGCCAATCCTACCAGCCCCCGCGCACTCCGGACGGCAAGCCGGACCTGCAAGGCATGTGGACCAATTCCAGCATCACCACGCTGGAACGCGCCAACCCTTCCCTGCCCCTCGTCCTGAATGACGAACAGCGGGCCACGATGGAAGGTCAGCGCCTGCAACAGGAAGTATCCGCCAACAGCCCCACCGATCCCGAAACTGGCGCGCCTTCCTCCGGCGGCGCCATCGGCGGATACAATGCCTTCTGGCTGGATCGGGGTATGCGTGTCGGCGTCATCAATGGCGAGGCGCGCTCGTCCTGGATCACCGACCCGCCCAACGGGAAGATGCCAGTGTCAGAGCAAGGCAAGGCCCGCATCGCGAAGATCATGACCACGCGCAACGAAGATGGGCCCGAAGGTATGAATCCCGCCGACCGCTGCCTCATCGGCTCGCGCGGCTCAGGCGGCCCGCCCATGCTGAACAACATCTACAACAACACGTACCACATCGTTCAGACCACCGACCATGTGATGATCGACGTGGAGATGATGCACGACGCCCGCATCGTCCGGCTTGGCCAGGAACACAAGCCGGAGCCAGTGAAGCAATGGCTGGGAGACTCGATCGGCCACTGGGATGGCGACACGCTGGTAATCGTCACGCGCAACTGGAACCGGTGGCACGGCGACTACGAGCCGATCTTCCTGTCGGAGCAGGCCACCGTCACCGAACGCTTCACGCGTACCGGCCCGGACGAACTCACCTACGCCTTCGAAGTCGATGATCCGGGCTTCTATACCCAGACATGGAAGGGCGAGATGCTGTTCACCACCTCACCCGGCGATGTCTACGAGTTCGCCTGCCACGAAGGAAACCACGCGCTCGAAGGTATCCTCCGCGGCGCACGGTTTCTGGAACGGACGACGAAGTAGGGAGACCTACTTCACATACGCCCGCACAACAGCCTCGAGGAAATCGCGCCCCTCATAGAGAGACTGCACGCGCAGCTTCTCATTGAGCCCGTGCGCATTCGTCTCGCCGCTCTTCGAGAACATGCCACTCAGGCCGTAGGTCGGGATGCCTGCATTCATCAGGAAGCGCCCATCGGTCGCACCCGCGATCATGATCGGCGCAACGGGCACGCCGGGCCACATCTTGGCAGCCTGCGCCTTCACCGGCCCCATGATCTCGTCGGTCAGCGGCGGTGCGGTGGATCCTTCGCGGCGGCGCACGATGGACACCTTTACGTTCGCATCACCAATCGCCTTGTCCAGCGTCTCCTTGACCTGCTCGGGCGTCGTACCCTGCATCACGCGGCACGACAGCGTCGTCTTGGCCCGCTGCGGCAGCGCGTTGGGCGCATGGCCGGCATCAAGCTGCGTCGCCACGCATGTCGTGTGCAGCGATGCGTTATACGTCGGATCAGCGAGCAACACGGCGAGCGCCGCTTGATCATCCGGATTCTTCGCAACCGCCGTCATCGCCTTGCCGATCTCGCCGCCGAGGATCGGCCCCGTGATGCGGAAGTACTCGCGGTTCACAGGCGTCACCTGCACCGGGAAGGACACCGCTTCGACCTTCTTGGTCGCCGCCATCAGCTGGTAGATCGCATTGTCCGGCGTCGGCCGCGAGGAATGCCCACCGGGGTTCGTGACTTCCAACTCGTAGACCTGATGGATCTTCTCGCCGGCCTGGATCTGCAGCACCAGAGCCTTGCCATCATCAGACAGCAGACCGCCCGCGCCCTCGTTCAGCGCGAAGGCTACATCGAACCACTGCTTGTGGTTCTTCAGGATATAGTCGATGCCGTTGATGCGGTTGGAAGTCTCCTCCCCGCAGGTCAACGCCAGTACGACATCGCGCGACGGCTTGAAGCCCGCTTCCTGCTTCAGGCGTAGCATCAGGTCGAGCCACACCGCCGCCTGACCCTTCATGTCGGCCGTGCCGCGCCCGTAGAAGTATCCGTTCTCCTCGAACAGCGTGAAGGGATCGCGCTCCCAGTCCTCGCGCCGGGCGTCGACCACGTCGATATGCCCCATCAGCAGCACGCCCTTCTTCGTTGGGTTCGCCGCCTTGATCTTCGCAACAATGTTGCCGTCGTCCGGCCGGTCGGGCGGGATGATCACCTGATAGTCGGCAGCAGTGAAACCCGCCGCCTTCAGCCTGACCTCAGCTGCGCGCACCACTTTCGTGCACGAGCCCGTCGTGGGCGACGAGTCGATCTCGACCATCTCCTCATAGATGGCCCGGAAAGCCGCGCGGCCATTGTCAGCGGGCTGGGCCACAACGGGAATGGCTACTGCCGCAAGAATTGCCGCCACCGTGAGTTTCGCGCGCATGTCCGCCTCCAAAGCCAGGTGAGCCTGTGTGGCCCAAACATAGCCTGCGCACAATCTCCCCGGACGAGAGCCGGGCTTAACCCGGAATGCCGAAAGCGCTGAGCCGGTCCCGATACCGGCCAACCGCGGTGTGTATGCCTTCGATCACGCGTTGGACCTCAGGCTCGCCGAGTTTGGAGGATGTGCGCATGCGCCCTTCCTCGTCCTCGTAGACAAGGCCGCTCGCAGTCAGTTTCTTGACCTTGCGCCGCACTGTCTCACGCGGCAGGCCAAGCCGGTCGGCGATCAGCAGCATTGTGATGGATCCTCGCGCCTCTTCCGGGGCCACCTCGACCGTGGCGATCCGTTCGACGAGGTCCGCGTTGCCGAGCACGGGCCGCATGGTCGCCTCGGTCACGCACACGAGGATCGCGAGACTCTCTAGGTCGGTGTCGGCCAGCTTCCCGACCCAATACATCATGTCGAGAAACAACTCGGAGGCTGCGTATGTCTTCGGTCGCAGGTCGGGTGGGATTTCAGACATACGCGAGCTCTAAACCAGGCAAGTCGGATTCGTTCGATTGGAAGTCAGCGCACGCGGGTTACCCAGCATGGGTAAGTGACGCCTGCTTCTCTGCCCCAACGTCAGCGTTTATTCAAACACTCCGTGAGAGAAGCCATACATGCGAGAGGGGCTCTCCATGGCATCACTTACTGACGCGACTATCAGTTCGCGCGCGAACGAAATCATACTCGTCCTCATCTGCCCGTGCTGCGGAAAGCGTCACCGCGTCAGAGAGTATCCGACAAGTCAGGGCGGACTTCCCGCCCAGCGTTTCCTGCTCACCTGCATCGGCTGCGGCAAGACTGAGATTCGCTCGCTTGAGGACATCGTTCAGTATCGCCCGTTGCGTACTGAACCGAACGTCACGCCCAGCAGATCCCCGTCAGCATCCCCGGCGCCGACGGCAGCATGCGGCGCTGACTTCCATCCATCGCCGCCACGCCAACTTCCCCTCCAAGCGAAGTGAACGCCATGCGGTTGCGCGGCGGATCAAGCGCGATACCGATCGCCTCGCGCAATCCGCTGAGGAGAACTTCACGATCGACACGCACGGCCGGGTCGTAAGTCCCGGCCCGGTCCAGCGGCGCGCACGAGATCGTGTTGTCGCCGCGGTCGGTCCAGTAAATCTTGCGGGCGCCTAGATCGAGCTCGAGATCAATCGGCTCCGGCAGTCGCGCGAACAACGTCAGCATGTCCTTCCGGCTCGTCGCGCTCGACCCGCGCGGCATCACCATGTTGATGCGCCGGATCATGCCCTGCGAGGCGTTGTCGCCGCCCTTCTGCGTCCAGTAGACATGTCCCCTGCCCGGATCGAGCGCGATGCCCACGCACCAGCGCGTCTCGTCGCCCTTGTCGGTCACCGGATTGCCGGTGATCACCAGCGTCTCGATCTCCGACCCGTCGAGATTGCAGCGCTTCACCGCCATCCCTTCGCGGTCAGACCAGTAGAGCTTGCCCGCCGCTTCATCGATCTTCAGCTGCTTCGGGGGTGAAAGCGCCGCCCGCCGCCAGGACAGTCGTCAATCCCGAGCCGTCCTTCTCGCAACGCATGATCGTGCCGTCGCGCTCGGCGGGGCGGCCCATGTCGGTCCAGAAAATCTGCCCGGTCGCAGAATGCACCGCGATCCCGTCATTGATCATGCCCTGCGGACGCGAACCATCCGCAGGCGACTGGTCAACCAGCGTCGCCATCTCCCCGGTTTCGGGATCGGCCATGTGGACGCGCGCCTGACCGAGATAATACAGCCGCGGCGCAGGCCCTGCGGGCGCCGCTCCGGGAACGCTCGTGCATCCAGCCAGCGCCGCCGATCCGGCCAACCCAGCGATCACCTGCCTGCGGTCTATACGCGTCATGCATTCCCCTGGGCCAAGCTCACCCCGCAAAAGAGCTTAGCCCAGTCGCCGCGCGTCGCAAATCAGCCCCAAGCAGGCACGATCGGCCTGCCGCGCACGCCATGCAGCAAACGTCCGGATACTGAAATTTTCTCCACCCTTGCCTACACATGCTTGACCGGGCAGGCCGGCGCCTGAAAACGTCACCTCAATGTCGCGTGAAGTAGTCCGCCCATCCGGTGAAGTGATTGGCCGCCCAAAACGCGGCGGCCTCTATATGTGGGCCCTGGCCCTCGTGGTCGGGGCGCTCGTCGCGATTCTCGTTGCGCTCTTCGGCACGCTGGTCACTTACGCACAGTTCCTCGCCTATGGCGCCGCGTCCGGCCGCCTCTCCTCGCGCCTGCTCGATCTGGAGTGGTGGAAACTGCTGATCGGGCCCATTGTCGGCGGCGCGATCATTTCGCTTCTGCTACGGGCTGGCATATCCATCGGCTGGGGCCCCGCCCCGCGTCCCTTTGGTCTGCAGGATGTGTTGCAGCATCGCCGCCTTCGCGGCTCGATCCGGTCGACGACCCTGTCCTTGCGCGACAGCTTCCTGTCGGTCCTGGTGTCCATTGTCTCGCTGGGCTGGGGCGGCAGCGCCGGCCGCGAGGAACCCGTCGCCCACATGGGCGCCAGCCTCGGCGTGCTGCATGGCCGCCTGCTGGGTCTCGACATTGCCGCGCGGCGCATGCTGCTCGCGATGGGCGTCGCCGCCGCAATCTCGGCGTCGCTGCACGCGCCGATCGCCGGCGTGCTGCTGGCGAGCGAACTGATTCTCCGCCGCGTGCGATTGACTGCGCTCGGCCCCGTCGTCATCGCCTCGGTCAGCAGCTGGCTCGCGGCGACCTGGCTGATGGGCTCGCGCCCGCTGATCGCCCTGCCGGACGTGGGCGAGATCACACACCTTGCCCATCTCTCCGGTCTCATCGCTCTGCCCCTGCTGGTGATGTTCGGATGGATGGCCAGCGTCATCTGGGCGCGCGCGCCCATCCTCGCGAGTTCTGCCGCCGGTCGCGTCGGCCTGCCACTCTGGCTGATGCCGGTCGTGGGGGGAGCGCTGCTAGGCGTCATCGCGCTCGCCTTCCCACAGGTTCTCGGCGTCGGGTTCGAGCCGCTCGCCGCAGCCGTCGCCGGAAATTACGGCGCCGAATTCATGCCAGTGCTTCTCGTCGCCAAGATCGCGGCAGCCGCCGTCACCATTTCATTCAGATGGGGCGGCGGCCCCATCGCCCCCGCGCTCTTCATTGGCGCCATGGCAGGATCCTCACTGGCAATCGTGGCCGGTCTCCTGTTCGGAATGCCCGCGCCGCAGGTGTATCTCGGCGTCCTGGGCATGGCGGTGTGCGTTGCCGTCCTGCTCGATGCGCCGCTGGCCGCTGCAGTGCTCGCCTTTGAACTCTCCGGCTCGCCCGAGATCGGCGGGGCCAGCCTGCTTGCCTGTTACGTCGGGTGCATGGCGGTCCGCCGCCTCGCGCCGATGCCGTCTGAAGAGACCGGACAGACGCTGCGCTGGCGCTGACTTGCCGAACCGCCCGCCGCACTGCATCGTCCGCCGCGATCATCGCGTGACGGCCAGAGGGCGGGACAGTGACAGACACCAGCAACGCTCCATCCGGCCCCGCGCCGCATGAAGATGTGACCGCATCGCCCCTCCGCCCGGGCGGCCTTGTGTGGGCGCTTGGCGTCTTCGTCGTGCTGCTCGTGGCGTTCTTCCTTCGCGCCACCCCGCTCGCGCTCGACGCCCCACGCCAGACCAACGCGCCGGACGAGTTCGACGTCACCCGCGCCATCGACCGCCTCGGCAAGGTCCTCGACGGCACGCCGCATCCGGTCGACTCGGCCGCGCTGAATGAAACCCGCACGCGCCTGCTGCGCGAGATCAGCGCGCTTGGCTACACGCCGGAAGTCCGCGCCCACAATGCCTGCCAGGCAATGGCCCAGGGCGCGATCCGCTGCGCCTTCGTGCAGAACGTCTTCTTCCGTGCAGGGCCCAGCGAAGGCCCCGCTCTCGTCCTCGCCGCGCACTATGACAGTGTCGACGCCAGCCCCGGTTTCGGCGACGATGGCATCGGCCTCGCCGTGTGGCTGGAAGTCGCCCACCTTTTGAAGTCCGCACCACCGGAAAAACCCGTCGTCTTCCTGCTGACCGATGGCGAGGAAACCGGCCTGCTCGGCGCGCAGGCCTTCGTCGACAACCGTGACGCCTACGGCTTCGACATCGGCCGCATCATCAATCTCGAGGCGCGGGGCGTGCGCGGCCCGGCAATGATGTTCGAGACCGGGCGACCCAATGCCAACGTCGTGACCGACTGGTCGAAGAGCGGAGCGCGGCCCTTCTCCAACTCGATGATGACAGCGGTTTACGAACTGCTGCCCAACTCGACCGATCTCACCGTCTTCCTTGGCGCCGGCGCCAACGGCGTCAACATCGCAATCTCCGACGGTCTCGATTTCTACCATACCACACGCGACAACCTCGCCATGCTCGACCGTGCCAGCGTGCAGCACATGGGCGACCAGGCGCTCGGCGCCGCCCGCGCCTACCTCGCAGCAGACTGGAGCACCGACGCCGCCGCCGGCGAGATCGTCTATTCCGATATCGCCTCGCGCCTGTTCGTCTCGCTGCCGCAGGTGTTCGCGCTGGTGCTGCTCGGCCTCTGCTTCGGTCTTTCCGTCATGATGCTGATCCGTCCCGCCCGCGACAGCGGTTGGGCCAAGCTGGATTATCGCGCGCTCGCGCTGCCGCCCGTCCTGCTGGTGGGTGCGGGCCTTGCCGCTTTCGCGCTTCAGCAAGCGCTCGGCCTCATGCGGCCCGAGCCGGCTTTCTGGACGGCAAGTCCGCAAGCGCTGAATATGGCGATCTTCGCTGCGACGCTCCTGGTGGGCGCGCTGCTGCTCGTCTACCTCGCGCCGCGCTCAACTTCCGGATCGCTCTTCGTCTCCGGCTGGTTCTGGTTCCTCATCCTCGGCATGGGGCTCAGCTTTGCCATGCCGGGCTTTGCGATGATCTTCCTCATCCCCGGCGTCGTGTTCGTGATCGCGGGCGGCCTTGCATGGCTGTTCCCGCGCTATCAGCTGCCGGCCTTCGCAATCGCCAGCGCCTTCCTTGCTCTGATCTTCTTCCCGCTGGTCCACCTGCTCGACGTCACGATGGGCCTTGGCATGGCTGCGATGTTCGGGGTGGTGGAAGCTATGGTGATCGCTCCCATGCTCGCGCTCGTTGGACCACTCGCCGCGCATCGCAAGCCGATCCTTCTGGCGCTGGGTGGCCTCTTCGGCGGCGCCGCCATCGTCACATTCGTGATGCCCGCCTACAGCATTGATCGCCCGCTCGCGCTCAACTTCACGGCGCACTACGACCTCGACGAGAAATCAGCCGCCCTGTTCGCCAGCGCCCGCGCCGGCGCACTTCCCGCTGCCGTCCGCGACCAGCTCACCGTCGGCGAGATCGCCTCCCCGCCGGGAGCTGCATCCAACCTTTCCGCCCGCGCACTCACCTTCCGCGACGGGCCATCCGCCTCCGCGGCCATAGTCCACGACGCAATCAACACGCTCGGCCACCGCATCCTTAGCGTGCAGCTCGCCGCGTCAGGCGCCCGCAGCATCCGCCTGCGCATCCCGCCCAAGGCGCGCCCACTCAAGATCGCATACGGTGGCCGGGCCTATGACACCATGGCGACAGCCACCGGCGACTATGTTGTCGACATCACCGGCGCGTCCGCCGACGGCGCATCCGTGGAGATCACGCTGGGCTCAACGGAGAAGTCAGACTGGCTGGTGCAGGGCGTCTGGCCCGGCCTGCCCGAAGACGCCCAACCAACCGCCAGCCTCCGCCCTGACACAACCGTGCGAATCCAGATGGGCGACGTGACCATCATGACGAAGAAGCAGGCGTTCTAATCCTGCGAACAGGCTATCCGGCGCGGGGCGACTGCAATCGCTCACACGTTCCCGCGCCGCCGCCGGGGCGTCCCTAACCACTCGCTAACCATTGCCGCGCGACACGTGGTACACGCGAGGGCCGAACCCCGGTTCGCGCCACACTGACCCTCAAAGCTGCGAGACCCATATGTCCAAGGATCCCCTGATCGTCGCCCAGATCGCACGCGTGATCGCGAAGGAACTGGGGGTCGGGGAAGGACAGGTCGCCGCAACGATCCAGTTGATCGAGGAAGGCGCCTCCATTCCCTTCATCGCGCGCTACCGCAAGGAGCGCACCGGCGGCCTCGACGACACGCAGCTGCGCACGCTGGCCGAACGCTTCGAATATCTCACCATCCTGAATGATCGCCGCGAAGTGGTCCTCCGCTCCATCCGCGAGCAGGACAAGCTGACGCCGGAGCTGGAAAAGCAGATCCGCGCGGCCACAACGAAAGTCGAACTCGAAGACCTTTACGCCCCCTATCGCCCCAAGCGCCGCACCAAGGCGAGCGTCGCGCGCGAAGCCGGCCTCGAACCGCTGGCCGATCGTCTCCTGGCGAACCCGGCGCTTGATCCCGTCGCCGAAGCGCTCGCCTACATCTCAGCCGACAAGGGCGTCGAGAACGCTGACTCCGCCCTGGAAGGCGCGCGCAGCATCCTGATCGAGCGCATGTCGGAAGCCCCCGCCCTCGTCGGCCAGATCCGCGAAAAAGTGTGGAGCGCCGGACAGCTCGGTTCCGCCATCGTGAAGGGCAAGGAAGCCGAAGGCGCCAAGTTCTCCGACTATTTCGAGTTCTCCGAGAACATCTCGAACATGCCGTCCCACCGCGCGCTCGCCATGCTGCGCGGCCAGAAGGAAGGCATCCTCAAGATCGACCTCGACATTCCGCACGACGAGAAACAGCGCCACCCCGCCGTCACGTCGATCATGGCCGCCTTCAACATCCAGGACCGCAATCGCCCCGCCGACAAATGGCTGGCCGAAACCGCGCGCCAGGCATGGAAGCAACGCCTCGCCCCGTCCTCGCACAGCGATCTCGTCGATCGCCTGAAGGAACGCTCGGACCACGAAGCCATCCGCGTCTTCTCGCGCAACATGAAAGACCTTCTGCTCGCCGCTCCCGCAGGCCCGAAGGTCGTCATGGGCGTCGACCCCGGCATCCGCACGGGCTGCAAGGTCGCTGTCGTGGACGGCACCGGCAAGGTGCTCGAGACCACCACCATCTATCCGCACGAACCGAAGAAGGACTGGAACGGCTCGCTCGCGACGCTGGCCGTCCTCGCGAAGAAGCACGGCGTCCAGCTCGTCTCCGTCGGCAACGGGACAGCCAGCCGCGAGACGGACAAGCTCGTCGCTGAACTCTCCGCCAAGATGCCCGACCTCAACCTCACGCGCGTCACCGTCTCGGAAGCCGGCGCGTCGGTTTATTCCGCCTCCGAACTCGCGGCGAAGGAATTCCCCGATCTCGACGTCAGCTTGCGCGGCGCCGTCTCCATCGCCCGCCGCCTGCAGGACCCGCTGGCCGAACTCGTGAAGATCGACCCCAAGGCCATCGGCGTCGGCCAGTACCAGCACGACGTTGACCAGAACGCCCTCGCCCGCTCGCTCGATGGCGTGGTCGAAGATTGCGTGAACGCCGTCGGCGTCGATGTGAACACCGCCTCCGCCGCCCTGCTCGCGCGCGTCTCAGGTCTCAACAGCGCCGTCGCCGCCAACATCGTCACCTACCGCGACGAGCACGGCCGCTTCGAAGCGCGCACGCAGCTCAAGAAAGTCCCCCGCATGGGGCCGAAAGCGTTCGAACAGGCGGCAGGCTTCCTGCGCATCATGGACGGCAAGCACCCACTCGACGCCTCGGCCGTTCACCCGGAAGCCTACCCAGTGGCCGAACGCATCGCGGAAAAATCCGGACGGCCGCTGAAGTCGCTGATCGGCGACAAGGCCTTCCTCGCCATGCTGAAGCCCGAAGCCTTCGCCAACGAACAGTTCGGCGTACCGACGGTCACCGACATTCTCGCCGAGCTGATCAAGCCCGGCCGCGACCCACGCCCGGAATTCAAGACGGCAACGTTTGCTGACGGCATCGAGAAACTGTCCGACCTGAAAGTCGGCATGAAGCTCGAAGGCACGGTAACCAACGTCACCGCCTTCGGCGCCTTCGTCGACATCGGCGTCCACCAGGACGGCC
>ERZ795044.265-NODE-265-length-48080-cov-17.863030_pt1 | contig 48080 bp, 47 predicted proteins | sample MGYA00375128_ERZ795044 | MGnify/ENA primary metagenome ERZ795044 (study PRJEB30173, sample SAMN05720213) | anaerobic digester metagenome | isolation source: active sludge of municipal wastewater-treating anaerobic digesters | place: USA | collected 2014-12-22 ...
CCGAGGTGAGCCGCCTGCGCTGCGCACTTTCAGAGGCGCCTCGCTCCGGCGGCTCGGGCCAGAGCGAAGGCCCTGCGAAGCTGGCCAGCCTCGGCCCGAGGTGAGCCGCCTGCGCTGCGCACTTTCAGAGGCGCCTCGCTCCGGCGGCTCAGGCGTGCCGCGCCTGCATGGTGCCGAGCACATGGCGCAGCATCGCCTGCGCGAGTTCGTCCTCGCCGCCGAAGGTGCGGGCACCTTCACTGCTGAGCCACTGCGCCTCTTCGTCGCTGTGCGTGCGCACCGCCACCTGCACCTGCGGATTGAGCGTGCGCGCGGCGTCGATCATCTGCCGCACGCCGACGGCGTCGGCCGTGGCCACCAGCAGCATGGCGGCCTGAGCGATGTGCGCCTGGATCAGTACGGCGGGTTCGGCCGCGTCGCCGATCACCGCCGGCAGGCCCTGCGCGCGCACTTCCTCGACACGCTCGCGATTGCGATCGACCACCACGCAGGCGATGCCCTGATCGCGCAGTGCACCGGCCAGGCGCCGGCCGACGCGGCCATAGCCCACCAGCACCACCTGGCGCGCGAGGTAGCGCTCTTCGGTGGTCGCCGGCAGTTCGGCCAGCGGATCGTCGCGCACCGCGTGGCGCCGCGCGGCCGACGAGCGCGCCAGGATCCAGCGCTGCGCCGGCTCGGCCAGCGAGAACAGCAGCGGGTTGGCGGCGATCGAGATCAGCGCCCCTGCGACGATCAGGCTCTGGCCCTCGGGCGGCAGCAGCTTCAGCGACAGGCCCAGCGCCGCGAGGATGAAGGAGAACTCGCCGATCTGCGCAAGGCTGGCCGACACCGTCAGCGCGGTGTTCAGCGGGTAGCGCAGCAGCAGCACCAGCGCGAAGGCGGCGATCGACTTGCCCACCACGATGATGGCCACCACCGACAGCACCTGCAGCGGCCGCTCGACCAGAACGAGCGGATCGAACAGCATGCCCACCGACACGAAGAAGAGCACCGCGAAGGCGTCGCGCAGCGGCAGCGACTCCTCGGCGGCGCGGTGGCTGAACTCCGACTCGCGCAGCACCATGCCGGCGAAGAAGGCGCCCAGCGCGAAGGACACGCCGAACAGTCCCGCCGCTCCGTAGGCGATGGTCACCGCCGCGGCCACCACGCACAGCGTGAACAGCTCGCGCGAGCCGGTCCTGGCCACCTGCCACAGCAGCCAGGGGAACAGGCGCCGGCCGACCACCAGCATCAAGGCGACGAACGCCGCCACCTGGGCCAGCGTGATGGCCAGCGTCGTCCACAGGCCACGGCCGCCCGATTCGCTGCTGTCGGTTCCGCCGAGCATCGGCGCCAGTGCCGGCAGCAGCACGAGCACCAGCACCATGGCCAGGTCTTCCACCACCAGCCAGCCCACTGCGATGCGGCCGTTCACCGAGTCGATGGCGCCGCGCGCCTCCAGCGCCTTGAGCAGCACCACCGTGCTGGCCACCGACAGCGCCAGCCCGAACACGAGCGCGGCGCCCAGGCTCCAGCCCCAGGCGGTGGCCAGCGCGGCGCCCAGCGCGGTGGCCGCGGCCATCTGCACCACGGCACCGGGCACGGCGACGCGCTTCACCGCCATCAGGTCGTCGAGCGAGAAATGCAGGCCCACGCCGAACATCAGCAGCATCACGCCGATCTCGGCGAGCTGCGCGGCCAGCGCGCTGTCGGCCACGAAGCCCGGCGTGAACGGGCCGAGCACGATGCCTGCGGCGAGGTAGCCCACCAGCGCGGGCAGGTTCAGCCGCGCGGCGACGAAACCGAGCACCAGCGCCAGGCCGAGCGCCGCGGCGATGGTGGTGATGAGGGTGATCTCGTGGTGCATGTCGTGGCGGGACTCAGCGGCGCTGGCGGCGGACGGCTTCGCCGAGTTCGATGACGGCCATCGCGTAGTAGCTCGACCAGTTGTAGCGGGTGATGGCGTAGAAGTTTCCAGTGCCCGCGACGTAGCTCGGAGCGGCGTCGCCGTTGCTCAGTTCGACCAGGGCCAGCTTGCCGTCCCAGGCGTGCCCGGGCTCGTCGAGCACGGCGCCGCGTTCGGCGAACTCGTCGCGGCTGAAGCTCGGCAGGATGTCGGGCACCAGCAGCAGCGCGCGGTCGCGCACCTCGACCGGCGCGGCCACGCCGAAGTGTGTCGGGCCGCCACGCTCCCAGCCGAAGGCGGCGAGGTAGTTCGCCACGCTGCCGATCACGTCGGCCGGGCTCGAATGCAGGTCGACGTGGCCGTCGCCGTCGAAGTCGATGCCGTACTTGAGCACGCTCGAGGGCATGAACTGCGGCAGGCCCATGGCCCCGGCGTAGCTGCCCAGCGGCAGCGTCGGGTCCAGCGATTCCCTGCGGCACATCAGCAGGAAGTTCTCCAGCTCGCTGCGGAAGAAGGCGCTGCGGTCGCGCCGGCCGGTGGGGAAGTCGAACGACAGCGTGGCCAGCGCGTCGAGCACGCGGAAGCCGCCGGTCTGCTGGCCGTAGATGGTCTCCACGCCGACGATGCCCACCACGATGGCCGGCGGCACGCCGTAACGCTCTTCGGCGAGCTGCAGCCAGCGTTCGTTGTCCTGCCAGAAGGCCAGGCCGGCGCGGATGCGTCTGGGCTCGACGAAGCGGCCGCGGTAGGCCGCCCAGTTCTTCGCCGTGCCGGCCGGCGGCGGCATGATCAGCCGTGCCACCGTGGGCACGAAGCGCGCCCGCGACAGCGATTCGCGCACCCAGTCGGCTTCGAGGCCCTGGCGCTGCGCGGCCTCGTCGGCGAAACGCATCACGTCCTCGCGTGCGCCGTAGGCGGCCGGCTCGGGCGCGGTGTCGGCGGCTTGCAGCGCAGCGCGGCGCTGCTTGGTCTTCGCGTGCAGGCCTGCCGGGCAGGAAACGGCAAGTGCCAGCGAGAGCAGCGCGGCGCGGCGCAGCGTGAAGGTGGGAAGCATCGTCATCGGTCGGGTGCGGGGGACAGGCCACGGGCGGCGGCGGCGAACGAGCGCGTCAGCGCTGTGTCGGGGTGGCGCCGCGCCTGGCGGCCGTAACGCTGTGCCTGCAGCGTGTCGAGCAGCGCGGCGAGCGCTTCGCCCGCGGCGCCGTGGCGCTCCCGCACGCGCCGCGCCAGGGTGCCCGGCGCGTCTTGCGCCGCCGCCGGCACGCCCAGGCGGCGCAGCGTGCGCAGCAGCGCCTCGCGCTGGCGCATCCAGGGGTCGACGCGGTGGCGGTCCCACCAGGCCCAGGCCGCGCCGGCCAGCGCCAGCGTGCTCAGCGAGATCACCAGCAGCTTGGCCAGGTCCTGCCAGTTCGGCGACTCGAAGCCGAGCTCCTTGAGCACGTCGAACTGCTGGCCACGCGAGTAGTTGAGCACCCACTGGTTCCAGCGGTTGTTGATGCCCTCCCAGGCGTCGCGCCACTGTTGCAGCAGTGCCGGGCTCATGGCATCGAGCGCGCCCGCCACCAGGCCCGGGGCAGGCAACAGGCGCAGGCTGCGCGAGATGCGGTCGGGCGCCACGGCAGCGGTCGGGTCGGCGCGCACCCAGCCGACGCCGGCCTGCCAGTACTCCGCCCAGGCGTGCGCCGCGCTCTGCCGCACGATGTAGAAGCCGTCGACCGGCAGCAGGTCGGCACCCTGGTAGCCGGTGACCACGCGCGCCGGCACGTCCAGCGCGCGCATCAGCACCACGAAGGCCGCGGCGAAGTGTTCGCAGAAGCCTTCCTTGCGATCGAACCAGAACTCGTCGACGGCGTTGCGGCCGTATTCGCCCGGGGCCAGCGTGTAGCTGAAGCCGCCCTCGCGGATGTGCTTCATCAGGTGCTGCGCGAGTTCCCGCGCGCCGGCGCGCGCCAGCGCGGGGTCGCGGCGCAGCTCGGCCGCCCAGGCCAGTGTGCGCGGGTTGAAGCCGGGAGGCAGGTCCACGTAGTCCTGCAGCCCCAGCACCGTCTGCAGCGGGCCGTGCTGGAATCGCAGGTGTGCCTCTGCGCGAAAGCGCAGGCGCTCCAGCACCGGACGGTCGATCAGCCACTGCAGGTCGGCCGTGCCGCGCACGCGCAAGCCTTCGATCTGCGGCGTGCCGGGGCTGGCCTCGAGCAGCGGCAGCGCGGGCAGGCGCAGCGGCTCGAGCGTCATCTCGTAGCTCAGCGGCACGCCGGTGACGCGCAACTCGGCCTGCGGCTGCAGTCGCGGCGGGAAGCTCGGGATCAACGTGCGCCACTCCGTGCCGTCGAAGCGCGACAGCACCGGGCCGCGAAAGTAGAGCGCCTCGGGAGGCGGTGACTGGCCACTGAAGCGGATGCGAAGCGCGATGCGGTCATCGAGCGCGATCTCGGCCACGGTGCCCATGCGCATGCGGTCGGACAGCCCGGTGCTGGACAGGCCGTCCTGCGGCACGCCCCACAGCGGGCCGATGCGCGGGAACAGCAGGAACAGCAGCAGCATGATCGGTGCACCCAGCAGCGCAGTGCGTCCGGCCAGGCGAGCTGCCTGCTTCAGGCTGGGCTGGCCCACCGGCATGTGAGACAGCACCAGCGCTGTCAAAAGCCCCCACACCGAGACCAGCATCGCCGCGGCCACCAGCAGCGACTGCGAGTAGAGGAAGTGAGTCAGCACGAGGAAGAAGCCGAGGAAGAACACCACGAAGGCATCGCGCCGCGCGCGCAGCTCCAGCGTCTTCAGCGCCATCAGCACCACCGCCATGGTGACGCCGGGCTCCTTGCCGAGCAGCGTGCGAAAGCTCCAGTAAGTGAGCCCGGCAGCCACCGCCAGCACCACGACCAGCAGCCAGCGGCTGGGCAACGCGCCGTTGCCGACCGCCAGGGCGGCCCGCCAGGCCAGCACCACGGTGGTCAGCGCGATGCACCAGGCGGGCAGGTGCGACAGGTGGGGCAGCACCGTCCAGGCGATCACGCCGAGCAGGAACAGCGTGTCGCGCCCCTCGCGCGGCAGGCGCGACCAACCCGGCCAGTGGGGCAGCCGCCAACCGGGGTCGTTGGGCAGGCTCAGTGCCACAGCGCCAGCGCCTCCAGGCATTCGCGGCGGTGGGACTCGCCTTCGCCGGGCGCGATCGACTGCCCTGGAAGGGCCAGGCCATAGGCGGCGCCGGCGCGCTCGGCCGCCACCACCCAGGCGGCCAGGCGCGACAGGCGCTCCTCGGGGGCGAGGGTGGCGCAGGCCTGCCAGTCGAGCCACAACTGCTGTTGCACGGCGCTGGCGGTGTCGCGGCTGACCAGCTCGCCGCCGCTGGCCAGGGACTTGGCCGCCTTCTTCCAGTAGACGAGCTTGAGCGGGTCGCCGCGGCGGTAGGCACGCACGCCCTCGACCTCGCCGCCGTCGGTTGCGCGGCCGCGCAGCGCACCGCCGGGCAGGGCGCGGGCCGTGGGCAAGGGCGCGGCCGGCTGTTCCGGCGCCGGGTAGACGAGCAACTGCGATCCCGGACGCCAGATCGCCCAGGCGCGGAACAGGCCGAGCGGAAACCGCGTCTCGATGCTCAGCGTGGGCAGTTCGTGCAGGCCGCGCTGCGCCGGCACGAAGCCCACGTGGGCGCTCGCCTGGCCTTGCGCGGGCACGTCGATCCAGGTCAGCGTGGACGTGTCGGCATCGACCAGCTTGATGCCGATGCCGTAGCGCGCCGTGCCGGGGCTGGTCAGCACCGCCTCGAGCAAGGCCGGCTCGCCGGCGAACACCGGCGCGGGTGCGCGCAGCCGCAAGGTCAGCGCGCGCAGCGTGTTGTGCGTGACGTGCATCGAGACCAGCCCGCTGCCGGCCAGCAGGAAGGTCAGCAGGTAGCCGAGGTTGAGCTGGTAGTTGATCGAGGCGAGCAGCAGCACCATCAACGTGGCCGCGAACATCAACCCGGCGGGCGTGGGCAGGATGTAGACGTTGCGCTGCGTGAGCAGCACCGTGTCGCTGCGCGGCAGGCGGCCTTGCCACCAGCGGCGGAAGCGCTCGCGCACCAGCTGCGCGACGCCGGGCCAGGCGCGGCGTCGCGGCGGAGCGGCTGTCGCAGCGGTCACGGCACGGGCACCGCGTCGATCATGGCGCGCACCTGCTCGACACTGCCTCGCCCGGCACCCGCCACCGGCACCAGCCGGTGGGCCACCGTCTGCGGCAGCACCGACTGCACGTCGTCGGGGGCGACGTAGTCGCGCTGGTTGATCAGCGCGCGCGCCTTGGCCGCGCGCAGCAGCGCGATGCCGGCGCGCGGCGACAGACCGTCGACGAACCAGCGGCCCGAGCGCGTCGCGGCGATCACCGCCTGCAGGTAGTCGAGCAGCGCGTCCGAGGCATGCACCGCCTGCACGACCTTCTGCGCGGCCACCAGTTCCTCGGGCGTCATCACCGTGGCCAGTGCATGGATGGCTTCGCGCCGGTCCTGCCCGGCCAGCAGGGCGCGCTCGCTCTTCGCATCGGGATAACCGAGCGTGATGCACATGAGGAAGCGGTCGAGCTGCGACTCGGGCAGCGGGTAGGTGCCGAGCTGATCGGTCGGGTTCTGCGTCGCGATCACGAAGAAAGGCTCGGGCAGCGCCCGCGTCTCGCCTTCGACGCTCACCTGGTGCTCCTCCATCGCCTCGAGCAGTGCGCTCTGCGTCTTCGGCCCGGCGCGGTTGATCTCGTCGGCCAGCAGCACCTGGGCGAAGACCGGGCCTTGATGGAAGACAAACGCCTCCTTGCTGCGCTCGTAGACACTGACGCCGATGAGGTCCGACGGCATCAGGTCGGCGGTGAACTGGCTGCGCGAAAAGCGCAGGCCGAGAGACACCGCCAGGGCATGGGCCAGTGTGGTCTTGCCGACACCGGGAACGTCCTCGATCAGCAGGTGGCCACCGGCCAGCAGGCAGGCCACGCAGTCCTCGATCTGCGGCCGCTTGCCGACGATGATCGTGCTAATCTGATCTATCAGGCGGTCAATCTGTTCGGCAAGTGCTGATTTCATGACAAGACCATAACCGAAACAAGAAGACCCCGAGACATGAGCACAGCGTTCTACAGCCACCCCGACTGCCGCCGCCACGACATGGGCGCCGGCCACCCGGAGTGCCCGCAGCGGCTCGACGCGATCGACGACCACCTGCTCGCCATCGGGCTGGACATCGCGCTGACCCGCCATGACGCGCCGCTGGTGGATCTGAAGGACGTGGAGCTGGCGCACACCCACCACTACGTCGCGGAGCTGAAAGACCTGCTCGAGCAGGTCGAGGCCAGCGGCGTCTCGAAGGCGCTGGACCCGGACACCGCCGCCAATCCCGGCACCTGGAAGGCCGCGCTGCGTGCCGCCGGCGCGGCGGTGGCGGCCACCGACGACGTCATCGACGGCCGTGCCGAGAATGCCTTCTGCTCGGTGCGCCCGCCTGGCCACCACGCCACGCGCGACGAGACCATGGGCTTCTGCTTCTTCAACAACGTGGCGGTGGCGGCGCGTCATGCGCTGGACGTGCGCGGCCTCAAGCGCGTGGCGGTGATCGACTTCGACGTGCACCACGGCAATGGCACCGAAGACATCCTCGCCGGGGACGACCGCGTGCTGATGGTCAGCTTCTTCCAGCACCCGCTGTACCCCTACAGCGGCGCCGTGCCCAAGGGCACCAACATGGTCAACCTGCCGATCCCGCCGTACACGCGCGGCGGCGAGTTGCGCGAGATGATCGACGCGCAGTGGATGCCGGCGCTCGAGGCCTTCAAGCCCGAGATGATCTTCATCTCCGCCGGCTTCGACGCCCACCGCGAAGACGACCTCGGCCAGCTCGGCCTGGTCGAGGCCGACTACGAGTGGATCACGCTGCGCATCAAGGCGATGGCCGAGCGCCACTGCAAGGGCCGCATCGTCTCCTGCCTCGAGGGCGGCTACAACCTCAGCGCGCTGGCGCGCAGCGTCGCGGCGCATCTGCGCGTGCTCACCGGCGTCTAGCCGCGGTTGACGAGGTCGGCCCACGCTGTTGCCAGGGTCGGCCTTCTCCCCGCATGATGGGCTCCCCATAACAAGAGGAGACCTCATGACCGCATCGAATCGTCCGGCGCGCTGGCGCCTGGGCCTGCTCGCCGCCAGCCTGGCCGCCGCCATCGCGGTGCCGGCGCTGGCGCACGACACGCTTCGCACCATCGGCACGCCGCCGGGCATCGTGCTGCCGCCCACGTCCGAGACGGTGCCGCCGGCGCCGGCCTGGGACGGCCAGGCCTACAAGGGCGGCGTGGTGTCGGTGTCGCACCCGCTGGCCGCGCAGGCCGGCGCCGACGTGCTCGCACGCGGCGGCAACGCCATCGACGCGGCCGCGGCCATCCAGTTCATGCTCAATGTCGTTGAGCCGCAGTTCTCCGGCATCGGCGGCGGTGGCTTCATGATGGTCCACCTGGCGCGGCACAACCGCACTTTCGCGATCGACGCGCGCGAGAAGGCGCCGGCCGCGGCCACACCGACGCAGTTCGTCCTGACCGACGTGGCGCCTGCCGCGCGCTTCACCATCGCCTCCACCAGCGGCCTGGCGGTGGGCGTGCCGGGCACGCTGGCGGCGGTGGACACGGCGCTCAAGCGCTGGGGCACGATCCGCCTGGCCGAGGCGATCGCACCGGCGATCGACGTCGCCGAGAACGGCTTCGCGATCAACCGCTTCCTGGCCGCCAACATCGCCGGCGACGGCGGCCGCACCGGCTTCCAGCCCGAGACCGCGGCGCTGTATCGCCCGGGCGGCGTGCCGCTGGCCACCGGTGCGGTGCTGAAGAATCCGGATCTGGCGAAGACCTTCCGGCTGATCGCCAGGCAAGGCCCCGACGTGTTCTATCGCGGCGAGATCGGCCAGGCCATCGTGGCGGCGCAGCGGCGCAGCCGAACGCCGGTGGCGGCCGAGGGCGTGGGCCGCATGACGATGCAGGACCTGGCCGACTACCGCGTCGTCATCCGCGAGCCGGTGAGCGTGAACTACCGCGGCTGGACGGTGGCCGCGATGTCGCCGCCGTCCTCCGGCGGGCTGACCGTCGGGCAGATGCTCGAGATGGTCGAGCGCTTCCCGATCGGCGATGCCTCGCAGGGCTTCGGCTTCGGCAGCCCGACCACGCTGCACGTGATGACCGAGGCGATGCGCCTGGCCTTCGCCGATCGCGCGGTGTGGATGGGCGACGAGGACTTCGTGCCCGTGCCCAAAGTCGGCCTGCTCGACCCCGCCTACGTGGCCACGCGCTCGGCGATGATCAACACGACCGCGCGCATGGCCACCCCGGCCGCCGGCAACCCGCTGCCCTACGACACGGCGGTGAAGGGCGATCGCAACACGCGCTTCACGGCCGAGAAGGAAGACACGGAGCACCGTCCCTCGCACACCACGCACTTCTCGGTGGTCGACAAGTGGGGCAACGTGGTCAGCTACACCACGACGATCGAGGCCACCTGGGGCACAGGCATCACCGTGCCGGGTTACGGCTTCCTGCTCAACAACGAGCTGACCGACTTCAACTTCGACCCGACCGTCAACGCGGCCACCGGCAACCCCGGCGCGAACGACGTGGCGCCGGCCAAGCGCCCTCGCAGCTCGATGGCGCCGGCCATCGTGTTCCGTGGCCGCGAGCCGGTGGCGGCGTACGGCTCGCCGGGCGGCGCCACGATCATCAACTCGGTGTTCAACGTGACGCTGAACCTGATCGACCACGGCATGTCGATGCAGCAGGCGATCAACGCGCCGCGGCTGTCGGTGACCAGCGCCACCGGCACGATCTCCTGCGAGGGCAGCGAGGCCTTCATGCAGCCCAAGTTCAGCATCGCCACGCAAGACGCCTTGCGCAGCCTCGGCCACCTGGGCCTGGGCGCGGCGGGAGCCAACGGCTGCATCAATCCGATCGGTTCGGTGCAGGGGGTGGTGATCGACTTGCGCAGCGGCCGTCAGTACGGCGGCGCCGACCCGCGCCGCGAAGGCACGGTGATCGGCCTGAAGCCGCGCAAGAGCCGCGACCGCGACGACGACTGACGACGTGGAGCCCGGCGTTCAGTGAACGCCGAGTTTCATCATCAGCTTCAGGTACTCGAGCTGCGCGTTCAGCGATTGCAGACGCTGCAGCAACTCGTGCCAGCGCATCTCCTGCGCGTCGGAGCTGGAGGGTTGGCGCGGCGTATGGGGGTCGGGTGCGGCGGGCATGGCGAGGAGGTCCCGAGTGCTGTTGACTCCATCCTCGCCGCCACCACGGGGCGCGGCAATCCCGCGCTTCGGGTGGGCCGGCGACGCCCCTACCAGGCGGTCTGGCAGGCGGTCAAGCGCTCGCGCTGCGGCAGCGAGAGCATCCGGTTCACCTCGGAGTTGTAGGTGTTGCGGTAGGCCTCGGTCTTGCGGATTGCCGGCAGGTCGAGCTTGCGCTGTTCGACAGCGCGCTGCAGGATCTCCTGACCGGGCTTGACGCTCTTGGCATCGATCGGCAGGCAGACGAACACCATCGCCTCGATGCCGCCGACGATCTGCTCGGCCGAGCTCCCCGCGGCGAGGCACGGCACGGCCAGCGCGGCCAGCAGGGCCATCGCGACCCTGCGCGGCGGGAAGAAAAATGGGGACATCATGGTGCCCGGCGGGAGTGCAAGCCGGCGATTCTGCCCCCGGCCGGGCCGGGGCGCATCCCGCGTCCGCGGTGGCTCAGCCCGCAGCGCGGCGCCGCGACGGCAGCAGGCGCTCCTGCTCGGGCAGTTCGGCGTCGCCGTCCATCTCGAGCGCCATCTGCGTGCACACGGCGCGGCACAGCGTGACGGCGCGCTGGTTGGCGATGCGGTAGTAGATCTGCGTTCCCTCGCGGCGCCGGCCGAGGATCTGCGCGCGGTACAGCGTGCCCAGATGCTGCGAGAGGTTGGGCTGGGTGGTGTCGATCTGCGCGAGCAGGTCCGACACGTTGCGCTCGCCGTTGCACAGCGCCGACAGCAGCTTCAGCCGGATCGGCGTCGACAGCAGCGAGAACAGCTCCGCGGCCGACTCGAACACTTCGTCGGCTTCGGCGCTCGGCGTGGGGGACTCGGGTGTGGACATCGGCAAAGTCTAGCGCGCCGCCATCAGCGAGGCCGCGACTCGAAGTGGTAGTGGTCGCGGTCGAGCACGGCGGCCATGGCCGTCACCTCTTCCGGAAACAGGCTCAGGCTCAGTTCGGTGTTGCAGTACTCGACCATTCCGCGCAGTGCGCCGGCAGTGTTGATGCGCCCCTTGGGGCGGTAGATCGCGCTGCCGTCGCCGCCCACCTTGCGTGCATGGCAGGCGCTGCACTTGTGTTCCTGGATCAGCTTCTCGCCCAGCGGCAGGTCGGCGTCGCGAAAGATCGGTGCGCCCTGCGCCAGGGCGACCGCGGGCGCGGCAAGCCACAGTGCCAGCAGGGCGGACGTCAGGGTCTTCATGTCGGCTCCTTCATGCACGCTCAGGCGAGCTTGAGCAGTTCCATCACGTCTTCCTCGAACATCTCGCCGGGGATGGCCTGCTTGAGGCGGCCGCCGCGACCGATCAGCATCGTCAGCGGGATGATGCGGCGCGTGCTCAGCGCGGCTGCCAGCGCCTCCTGGTCCAGGCTGACCGGGAATGCATAACCGTTGGCAGCCAGGTAGCGGCGCACCGCGGCGACGTCGCGGTCGCGCGAGACCGTCAGCACCTGCGGCCCGCCGTCGCCTGCGGCACGGTACAGCTTGTCGACGTGAGCGTTGTGGCGCTTGCAGAACGGGCAGCTGACCGACCAGAACACCACCACCTGCGCCCGATCGGCCGCAGGCACCCAGCGCGCGCCGTCCAGCAGCGTCAGCTCGGGCCAGTGCACCGGCTCACCGGGTGCGGGTGGTGCCGCCTGCAGCGGCGCAGCGGCCACGGCAGCCAGACTGCCCAGCAGGTGTCGGCGGGTGAACTTCATTTCGCCTCGTGCTCCATCAGCAGGTAGGTGTTGTAGGCGTTGATGCGGTTGGCGGCACGAAACAGCGGCAGCTTGTCGAAGCGCGACCAGTCGGCCTTCGCATACGCCTCTTCGAAGGGCTCCATGTTACGCGCGGCCTCGCCCATCGTGCGGCGCAGGTGCACGAGGTAGTCGCGCGTCATCTCGAGGTCGGCGCGGGCCGTGGACGACGCCGGGCCGTGGCCGGGCACGACCAGGTCGATCGGGAAGGCCAGCAGTTCATCGAGCGCGGTGATCCAGTGGCCGCTGTCCGCCTGGCCGACGAAGGGCACACGGCCGCGGAACACCAGATCGCCGGCGAACAGCATGCGCAGCTTCGGCACGTAGACCACCAGATCCTCGGGCGTGTGCGAGGGGCCGACCGGCTGCAGCCGGAACTCCATGCCGCCGATGGTCAAGGTGGTCGGGCCGTCGATCCAGCGGTCGGCCGGGACGAGCCGGGTGGTCTCGTCGATCCACGGGAACAGCTCCTCGCGGCTGGCCTTCAGCCGCTGCACCGCGGTGTCGGAGTTGAGGTAGCTGCCGGCCGCACGCTGCGCGATCACCGTGGCGCCCGCCGCCTTGAAGGCCTGCAGGCCGTAGATGTGGTCGGCATGGTAGTGGGTGACGATCACGTGGCGCACCGGCAGCGGCGTGACGCGGCGGATCTGCGCCAGCAGCTCCTCGGCGAGCGCGGGCGAGCCCAGGGCGTCGATCACCACCACGCTGTCTGCGGTGACCACGAAGCCGGCGTTGGAGATGTAGTTTCGATTGGCCGACGAACCCAGGGCTGAACCGCCCTGCACCATCCACGCGCCGGGCGCCACCGGCACAGGAACCGGCGTGTCCTGCGCGCGGGCCGACACGGCAAACAGCTGAACGACGGACATCAAGCAAGCAGCCAGGGTTTTCACGATCGCGGGCGACGGCAAGCAACAGTACATTCGAATTGAGTGATATTTGAATCCCGCAGAAGCGTCTTTGGCAAGTGCATAAACCCGCAGGGTGCAGCGGGCCGAGCCTGGACCACAATTCACGCCACCCACCCGCCGAGGAGACTCCCGATGCCCGTTCGACTGACCCTGGCCGCTGCCGTGCTGGCGCTGGCCGCCCCTTGGGCACAGGCCCAGGACGCCCACCTGGCGCGCAACCTGGCCGCCACCTGCGCCAACTGCCACGGCACCAACGGCAATGTGCGCGGCAAGGACGTCAAGCCGCTGGCCGGCGTGGCCGCCGAGAAGATCCTCGCGCAGATCGCCGACTTCAAGAGCGGCGCGCAGCCCGCAACGATCATGCATCAGATCAGCAAGGGCTACACCGACGAGCAGCTCAAGTTGATCGCCGCCTACTTCGCCGCACAGAAACCCGCCCCCTGAGGAGCCGCGCCATGAATGCAACGATGTTCTCGCGCCGGCGTCTGCTCGGCACCGGCGCCGCTCTGGGCGCACTCTCGCTGGCCGGCTGTGCCACCACCGGCGGCCCGTCGATCGGCCGTGTCGTGGTGGTCGGCGGCGGCTTCGGCGGCAGCACCGCCGCACGCTACCTGCGCCTGTGGGGTGGCAACGTCGATGTGACGCTGGTGGAGCGCAATGCCAGTTTCGTGTCGTGCCCGATCTCCAACCTGGTGGTCGGCGGCTACAAGCAGATCGGCGAGATCACCCGCGGTTACGACGGCCTGAAGGCCGCCGGCGTGAAGGTCGTGCAGGGCGAGGTGGTCGCGATCGACGCCGCCGGCAAGACCGTGCGCCTGGCCGACGGCAGCACGCTGCCCTACGACCGGCTGATCGTCTCGCCCGGCGTCGATTTCATGACCGAGTCGGTGGGCGGGCTGGCCACGACGGCGGCGCAATCGAAGATCCTGCACGGCTGGAAGGCCGGCCCGCAGACGGTGGCGCTGCGCCAGCAGCTCGAATCGATGCGCGACGGCGGCGTGTTCGCGATCTCCATCCCGAAGGTGCCGTACCGCTGCCCCCCCGGGCCCTACGAGCGCGCCTGCCTGGTTGCGTCGTACCTGAAGCAGGCGAAGCCGAAGTCGAAGGTGCTGGTGCTCGATGCCAACCCCGAAGTTCAGTCGAAGAAGGCGCTGTTCGAGAAGGCCTTCAAGGAGCGCTACGACGGCATCCTCGAATACCGTCCGAATGCGGAGTTGAAGGAAGTCGACGCCAACGGCGGCACCGCCCGCCTCGAGTTCGAGGACGTCAAGGCCGACGTGCTCAACGTGATCCCGCCGCAGCGCGCCGGCGACATCGCCCGTGCGGCCGGCCTGATCAACGTCAACAGCCGCTGGGTCGGCGTGAACTGGCTGACCATGGAGTCCACCGCGGTACCGGGCGTTCACGTGCTCGGCGATGCCACCTTCCCCGCGCCGACCATGCCGAAGTCGGGCCACATGGCCAACCAGCACGCCAAGGTGGCGGCGGCGGCGATCATCCAGCTGCTCAAGGGCGAGGCGGTCAACGCCACGCCGGTGGTCATGAACACCTGCTACAGCTTCGTGACCGGCCGCGACGTGATCCACGTGGCTTCGGTGCACCAGTACAACGCCGAGCAGAAGACCTTCCTGCCGGTGCAGGGCTCGGGCGGCGTGTCGGCGGCAGCCAACCAGGTGGAAGGGCGCTACGCGCTGTCCTGGGCCGACAACATCTGGGCCGACATGCTCGGTTGATCGCGGCGTCGGCCTACTGCAGCCCGCTGACGTAGGACGACACCGCCTTCAGCTCCAGCTCGGTGAGCTTGGAGGCCACCGAGTGCATCACCGCGTTGTCGTTGGTGCGCTCGCGGCGGCTGAAGGCCTTGAGCTGGTTCTCGACGTACTGCGCGTGCTGGCCGCCCAGCCGCGGCATCTTCTCGGTGCCGTGGCCGGCAGCTCCGTGGCAGTCGGCGCACGGTGCCACGCCGGAATACGGGTTGCCGCGCTGGTAGATGAAGCGGCCCATCTGCGCGAGCTCGGTGTCGGCCACCGGATGCTTGAGCGAGGGCTTCGACTCGAAGTACATGCCCAGCAGCCGGAAGTCGTCGGCCGACAGGTCGGTGACCATCGACTGCATCGTGTCGTTCTTGCGCTTGCCGGCCTTGTAGTCGGCCAGCTGCCTCGCCACGTAGCCCGCGTGCTGGCCAGCCAGGCGCGGGAACACCGGGCTGGAGCTTTCGCCTTCGATGCCGTGGCAGATGAAGCACTTGCCTTCGACGATCTCGACGGCGCGCGACAGGTCGGCCGCGCGGGCGGCGGGCAGCGCGGCGGCCAGGGCCAGGGCGAGAGAGACAACAGGAAGGCGGCGCATGGCAAGTTCTCGCGTCGGGGGTTCAGGTGAAAGCGCGGCTGCGCGGCACCGGCTGGTCGCCCAGGTTCGGCTGGGCGGCTTCGAGGCCTCGCTGGTCGATGAAACGATCGGTCAGCGCGGCGGCCGCCCACATCGCGCTGAGCGTGATCCAGGACGTGATGGTGAACACCGCGGCCCCCGACAGGCCTGCGCCGACGGCGCAGCCGCCGGCCGTCATGCCGCCGAAGCCCATCAGCACCGCGCCGATCAGGTAACGGCGCATCGACGCACCGCCGGAGAAGCCCTCGAGCTTCAACTCGCGGAACAGCGCGGCGGCGACGAAGGCGCCGAGGAAGACGCCGGGCACCAGGCCGAAGTCGAAGGTCGGCGGCCGGTCGGGCGCGAACAGCACGCGGCTGAGCACCTCCGCCGACGGGCCGGTGAAGCTCAGCGCCTGGATCGGCGCGAGGCCGGCTTCCATCGACGTGGCCGCCACCGAGGCGGTGAACCACCAGGCCGATGCGATGGCCAGCCCGACGGCGCTGGCACCGGCCCAGCCCCAGGGGGCGACCTTCTGGCGGCGCGCCCAGACGATGGCGGCGACCAGCCACACCGCGCCGAACAGCAGCGCGCCGCCGCGGCCCAGGCCGGTGAGCACGGTGAGGTCGCGCGCGGCGCCGCCTTCCACCGTCCACCACGACGAGATGCTTTCGCGCCACGGCGCCAGCGCGCCCTGCCAGGCGGCCTGCGCAGTGACGGCGAACACCAGGCCCGACAGCACCGAACGCAGGTTGCCCTGCGCGGCAAGCACCAGCAGCCGGCTCGAGCAGCCGCGCGCCAGGATCATGCCGATGCCGAACAGCGCGCCGCCGATCGCCGCGCCCGACAGGCTGCCGCGCGCGGCGAGCTGGCGCGCCGTGCTCACGTCCATCGCGCCGAGCGCGATGAGCGACTGCGTGGCCAGCAGCGCGATCGCGAAGGCGAACAGCCACACGGTGAGCTTGCCGCCGGGCATGCCGCGCGCGAACTCGATCACCGCCGAGCGCAGGCAGAAGCGCGATCGCTGCGCGAAGAAGCCGAACACGAAGCCGATGAGCAGGCCGCCGGCCGCCAGCAACGGCGCCTGGCCGAATCGGTCGAGCAGGGCTTCGAGGCTCATCGCCGCAACATGCCGTTCAGGGCTTGATGTAGGCGGCGCCCTCGCGCTGCAGCTTGGCCACGCGCACCACGCCCGAGGGCGTGAAGGCGGCCTCCTCGATGAACTGCTCCTTCTTCAGGTTGCGGTTCTTCAGCGTGATCTCGCAGACCTCGAACTTCACGCCGCGCGCCACCAGCTCCTGCACCGCCACCTCGTAGGGGTTGCCGTTGCGGTCCTTGGCGTCCTTCATCAGGAAGTCGACGCCGTTGGCATGACTCACCGCGGTGATCTTCGCGCTCGGGTCGACGTCGAGGTGGTTCTTGATGTTGCGAAGGCCCTTGAGCGCCTGCGCGGCGGCGTCGTCGAAGTGGTAGACGACCTTGTCCTGCGCCATCGCGCCGGCGGCAGCGAGCAACAACGCGAGGGCGATGAAGAGTCGGCGGATCAGCATGGTCGTCTCCGGGTGGGTGAGGGGGCTCAGACGAGCCCGGGGTTGCCCTGCACGCCGATCAGGCGCGGCGTGTTGATGCGACGCGGCGTGACGCGGCCCTTGGCCTTGAGCCACTGTTCCACGACGTCCCAGACGGGCTTGTTGCCGGCATTCTTCGCTTCCTCGGCCACCGGTGCCCAGCCGGCCACCTTGTAGGTCTTGGCAGCGTCGATCGCCTTGCCGTCCAGGCGCATGTCGGTGATGCGCGCGCCCATCTTCGCGCCCGGCTCGATGGCGTAGGTCAGGCCGCCCACGCGCACCATGTCGCCGCCCTGCTGGTAGTAAGGGTCGGGGTTGAAGAGGTTGTCTGCCACGTCCTCCAGCACCGTCTTGATCATCTCGCCGCTCATCGGCGTGACGGTGGCGTACGAGTAGGTGGTGGCCAGCTGGTCCATCATCAGCTCGCGCGTGATCGCTTCGCCCGGTAGCAGGCTGGTGCCCCAGCGGAAGCCCGGCGAGAACGCGATCGGCGCGCCCTGCACCTCCATCAGCGCGTCGCAGACGAGCTGGTCCCAGCTGCCGTTGAAGTTGCCGCGGCGGTACAGCGTGCCGTCGGTCACGGCCAGCTTCTCGGCCAGCTTGCTCTCGTAGGGCGCGCGGACCTTCCTGATCAGCGCGGCCATCTCCGCGTCGGGCTGGATCTGGTTGGCGAACACCGGCAGCAGCGTGTAGCGGAAGTCGGCCACCTTGCCGTTCTTCACGTCGAAGTCGATCACGCCGAGGAACTTGCCGTTGCTGCCGGCATTGGTGACGATGGTCGTGCCGCCGGCGTTCTTCACCAGCACCGGCACGGGCATGCCGTCGTGCGTGTGGCCGCCGAGGATGGCGTCGATGCCGCGCACGCGCGAAGCCATCTTCAGGTCGACATCCATGCCGTTGTGCGACAGCACCACGACCACCTGCGCGCCCTTGCCGCGCGCTTCGTCGACCATCTTCTGCAGGTTGTCGTCCTGGATGCCGAAGCTCCAGTCGGCCACCATGTAGCGCGGGTTGGCGATCGGCGTGTACGGGAAGGCCTGGCCGATGATCGCCACCGGCACGCCGTTGATCGGCTTGATCACATAGGGCGAGAACACCGGGTCGCCGAAGTCGGTCGTCTTCACGTTCTGCGCGACGAAGTCGACCTTGCCCTTGAAGTCCTTCTCGACGATCTCCTTCACGCGCTCCATGCCGTAGGTGAACTCCCAGTGGCCGGTCATCACGTCCACGCCGAGCAGCTTGCAGGCGTCGACCATGTCCTGCGCGTTGGTCCACAGCGAGGTGGCCGAACCTTGCCACGTGTCGCCGCCGTCGAGCAGCAGCGCGCCGGGGCGGCTGGCCTTCAGTCGCTTGACCAGCGTGGCGAGTTCGGCGAAGCCGCCGACCTTGCCGTAGCGCTGCGAGGCGGTCTCGAAGTCGAGGAAGGTGTAGGCATGGGCCTGCGCGCTGCCGGGGCGCAGCCCGGCCTTCTTGAGCAGGTGCTCGCCGACCAGGTGCGGCAGTTCGCCGGCCATGCTGCCCAGGCCCAGGTTCACGCTGGGCTCGCGGAAGCGGATCGGCAGCAGCTGCGCGTGGCAGTCGGTCATGTGCAGCAGCGACACCTGGCCGAACTTCGGCACGTCGTACAGCGCCTGCTCGGCGGTGGCGGCATCTGCATCGGCGTGGCGCGCCAGGCCCATGCCGGCCACGCCGGCGGCGCCCAGCACCTGCAGGAACTCTCGCTTGCTCAGGCTCATGATAAGTGTTGACTTATGTTTTGGACCGCAAAAAGCCCGCGGCTGCGGGCTCTTCGGCCGTCACTGGTTGACGGGGGATTTCGGGTCGAGCAACAGCGCCATCACGTGGCGAAGCTGGTCTTCGTTGAGCAGCCTGGCGTGGCCGAAACGCGGCATGTTCGAGCAGGCCGCGTAGGCCTTGCTGTTCCACATCTTGCCCCAGGTGTACTGCACGATCGCGGCAGTGGCCGGGTCGGCCACGTCCTTCACGCCGCGGTTCTTGCCGTAGTTCCACAGGCTCGGGCCGATCGTCCCGTAGGAGATCTCCTTCTTGTCGATCTGGTGGCAGTTGTAGCAGTTGGCGCCGTTGGCCTTCGGGTCGGCCGAGGCGTCGGTCCAGGTCATGCCGCGGCCGTTCTGCGCCAGCTTCTCGCCCTCGCGCCAGTCGCCTACGTACTGGCCGCCCGCCGGCCACTTGATGCTGGCCAGCGCCTCGGCCTCGATCTGCTTGGCGACCGCTTCGGCGGGCGCCTTGTCGGACGAGCAGGCGCGCTGGCCCAGGTCCTGGTTGAGCCGGTCCGCCTTGGCGATGCCCTCGTCGCGGAACGAGGCCTTCATCAGGTCGAGCGTCAGCTTGTCGAGGTCCTGCGCGGACGGCGTGGAAGCGCAGCCGGCGACGATGGCGGCTGCAACGCAGGCTGCCGCAACGAGGAGGGTCTTGTTCATCGTGGTGTTCATTCCGGTGTCAGCGCTTGATGGCCGGGGCGATGGACTCGGCGCCCTTGGCGTTCACGCCCATGTACACGCCGAGCGCGACGGTCGGCTCGCTGCCGAAGCCGGGGAACGGAAAGCGTTGCTGGCGGTAGCAGTCGTTCAGGCGCAGCTGCATGCCCCACATCTGGCCGTTGCTCACGCGGTAGGCCGGCCAGGCCGCGAAGCCGATGCCGTCGCCCGGGTTCTTGGTGAGGTTGGGCAGATCCTGCAGGCGGATGCGCTTGCCGTCCTCGCCGTGGCAGGAAGCGCAGGAGAAGTCCATCGGCCCGCCGCGGTAGAAGAACACCCGCTTGCCGACCTCGTACATCTTCTTCTCTTCGCCGTGGCCCTGCGGCAGGTTGAAGCGCATGCCGCGCGACTCCGCGGCGATCCAGGTTGCCAGCGCGGTCAGGTTGTTCTGCTCACCCTTGCCGAACGGTGTCTTGGCGATCGCCGCGCCGTCGAATCCCTGCAGCGTTTCCATGCAGGTGACCAGGCGCGTCTCCAGGTCCTGCACCTTCTTCGTGTCGGCGAACCAGCGCGGCAGTTCGACGAAGGCGCCCTTGACGACGCCCGGTCCCTTGCCGAGGTCGCACTTCTCGAGCGAAACGTTCTTCGGGCCACGCTTTTGTTTCCAGAGGTCTTCGCCCTTGGCTTCGAACAGTTCGGCCGGGTTGCCGTCGGCCAGCATCGCGCGGTACTCGGCGATGCCGTCGGCGGCGCTCTTCTGGCCGAAGGCGGCGGCCGAGACGGCAGCCAGGAAGGTGGTGGCAAGGAGTCGGCGCATGGTGTTCAGCTCACCGTGGCTTCGTCGGTGCGCGTGTCACCCTTGTTGTCCTTCCAGGTGATCGCGACCTTGTCGCCGGCCTTGGCGCCCTTGATGACGAACTGCAGGAAGGGGTTCTTGGCGACGGACGGGCCCCACTGGGCCGTCATCACCGGTTTGCCGTTGTGGTTGGCGGTGACTTCCTGGATGAACCAGGCGGGGATCACCTTGCCGGCGGCGTCCTTGCGCTGGCCGGTTTCCATCTCGTGGCTCATCAGCACGCGCACGGTGGTCTTGTCACCGGCGGCTTGGGCGCGAATGCGCATCGGATCTGCCATGTCGTATCTCCTTCGATTCGGGTGGTGGGGAGGCGGGGCGCTGAACGATCAGCCGCCGCAACCACCCAGGGTGACCTTGATTTCCTTCTGAGCGAAGAGCACCTTGTTGTCGGCGGTGATCACCACGGCGATCACGTTGGACGACTGGCCCATCTTCACGCGGGTGGAGATGTTGGGCTCCACCGCATCGGTGACCTCGAACAGCGCGGCCAGCATCGACGGGTTCTTCTCGACCAGCAGCAGGATGCGCTTGGCGCCGGCCAGCGTGGTCGATGCGCCCACGGGCACCACGGCGCCGTTCTCGGCGATGTCGGGGCCGGTGATGGTGACGTCCTTGCTCTCGGCGGGGCCCGAGGTGCCCAGCGCCTTCATCAGGTCGCCCATGGTCTTGGCATCGAACGCAGCCTGCGACCAGGCCGCCTGCGCCGCCTGGGGCAGCAGCCCCAGCCCTGCCAGCGCGGCAGCCACGGACGCACTGCGCGTCAGCATTTCTCGACGGGTTTGCATGTCCACTCCTACGGAATAAAGGGATGTTATGGAAGAGCTCGGGGCAGGCACAGCCGTGACTACCCTTGTCGCGCAGGGCGCTGGTGTAGCACAGCGAAGCGGATGGCTTCGCCGCTCACTTCTTTGCCCCTTCGGCCAGCCACTGCGCGATGGCACGCGCGTCGGCCTCCGACAGCGCCTGCGCCGGCATGGGGATGGCGCCCCACACACCGCTGCCGCCTGCGCGGATCTTGCCGCCCAGGTAGCTGGCCGCGTCGGCCTGGCCGTTGTACTTCTTCGCGATGTCGCGGAAGGCCGGGCCGACCAGCTTGGCATCGACGGTGTGGCAGGCATTGCAGCCGTTCTTGTTCAGCAAGGCCAGTGCAGCGGGCGGCTCCGGCTTCTGAGGCTGCGCGGCCGCGGCAACTGCCGCGCCGGCAGGCCGCGTGGTGTCGGCGCCATGCTGCGCGCCGACGAGGCGGTTCTGTTCGGCCAGGTTGCCGTGGGCATTGCGGGCGTGATCGGGCAGCAGCGAGGCGTGGCCGGCATCGACAGGGCAATCCTTCATGCATGCTGAACCCTGCACGTCGGGCTTGCGCGGCTTGCCGCCGGGCCACATCGCGTGATCGGTGGTCATGCCGTTGCGGTTGGGCAGCAGCGACTGGGCCTGCGCCATCGTGGCGTCGCTGAGCACGAAGTCGTCGGGCAGCACGCCGCCCAGGTTGAGCAGGAAGGCGGTGACGGCGTAGACCTCGTCGGTGGAGAGCGACTTCGGCGCCGTCCAGGGCATGGCACGGTTGATGTAGTCCCACAGCGTCGAGACGGTCGACGCCTTCATCAGCGTGGTGCGGCCCGGGTAGGCCGGGTCGGTGAGGCGCGCCACGCGGCCGGTCTTCACGTCGTCCTTCGTGGTGCCGCCCACCAGCGGCGAGAAGGTCGAGTTCGATTCGCCGAAGATGCCGTGGCAGGACGCGCACTTGGCCTCCCACACGTCCTGTCCCTGCGACACCGAGCCCTTGCCCTTGGGCAGGCCCTTGAAGTCGGGGCGCACGTCGATGTCCCAGGCAGCCACTTCGGGAGCGGTGGCGGCGCGGCCGATGCCGGGGTAGGCCGTCTGCGCGAGCGCCGCACCGGCGGCCGCGAACAGGGCGGCGGCAACGAGGCTACGACAGCTGGACATTCTTCACCTCGCCGCTTTCCTGGACCAGCCACGACTGGATCGAGTTGTTGTGATAGATCGAACGCGTGCCGCGCACGCTGCGGTTCTGGCGGTAGGTCGGCTGCACATGGCCGGACTCGTCGGTGGCGCGGCTCTGCACGATGGCCGGCTTGCCGTCCCAGACCCAGTCGATGTTGAAGCGCGTGAGGCACTTTGCCATCACCGGCCCTTCGAGCCGCGCCGCTCGCCAAGTGCGCCCGCCGTCCACGGAGACGTCGACCTTCCGGATGCGCCCACGTCCCGACCAGGCCAGGCCCGAGATGTTGTAGAAGCCCTTGTCGAGCAGCACCTGGCCACCCGAGGGCGTGGTGACCACGCTCTTGACCTCTTGCGTGCTGGAGTACTGGCGGTGCAGCCCGCTGGGCAGCAGGTCGACGTAGTGGATGGTCTCGTCCTTGGTGCCGTAGGGCTTGTCGCCCACCTCGATGCGGCGAAGGTACTTCACCCAGCTCACACCCTGCACGCCAGGCACCACCAGGCGCAGCGGGTAGCCGTTCTCGGGGCGCAGCATCTCGCCGTTCTGCCCGTAGGCCACCAGCACCTCGCCGGACTCGACCAGCTCCATCGGGATGGTGCGCGTCATCGACGAGCCGTCGGCGCCTTCGGCGAGCACGTAGCGGGCGCGCTTGTAGTCGACGCCGGCCAGGTCGAACAGCACGCGCAGCGGCACGCCGGTGAACTCGCTGCACGACAGCATGCCGTGCGTGTACTGCACCGTCGGCACGGCCACGTTGCCCCATTCCATGCCCGTGTTCGCGCCGCACTCGATGAAGTGGAAGCGCGACACGCTGGGCAGGCGCATGAGCTCGTCCATCGCGAAGACCATGGGCCTCTTCAGCAGCGACGGATCGGAGCCGTTGAGCATCAGGCGGTGCTTGGAGGGATCGATGTCCCACCAGCCCTGGTGGTGGCGCTCGAAGTGCAGGCCGGCCGGCGTGACGATGCCGAACAGCGACTGCAGCGGCGCGAACGACACCGAGGATTGAGAGGTCTGCGTCAGCCCCGGGCTGGGCCGGCGCTGCACGTTGGCCTCGAATTTCGAGGGCTTGCCGTAGCCGTCGGTGGCCACGGGCTGGCCCAGGCCCTTGCTGTGCTCGGGCAGCTCGAGGATGTTCGGGTCGCCACCGGCCGCGGGCACGGGGTTGGACTGGCCCAGGGCGAGCGGCGCCGCGGCGCCGGCGGCGGCGGCCGCGAAGGCGCTGCGGATGAAGTCGCGCCGGCCGTGGCGCGCCTGCGCGAACACGGTGCGCACGCCGTCGCGGTCGACGAAGCTTTCGGGGGCGCGCTGCAGGCGGCCGGGGTCTGAGGGGTTCCGATCCACGGGGGCTCCAGGAAGGAGAGGCGGGCTGAGAATCTGTATATAAGCAAGTAAGAATATACAGATCCTTTGACCTCGCGCAGATTGGTGGAAACGCTAGGTTCGCAGCGGCCGGGCGAGTCTGTCGCAGGCGCGACAGCCGCGAAGGATTGTCCCCAATGGCGGGTTCGCCGGGTGCTGGAGATCATCCCTGCCTCGCCACTGCGCTGGAGATGACCATGCCATCGATTGCCCGCTCGCACCTGTCGCGCCGCTGTCTGCTCGCCGTCGCCGTGGCCGGCACGGCCGTCTGCCTGAGCGCGCCCGCGCCCGTCTCGGCCCAGGCCTTTCCGAACAAGCCGGTCACGCTGATCGTGCCCTGGCCGGCCGGCGGCTCGACCGACCGGCACCTGCGCGGACTCGCGGAGATCGCCGGCCGCCACCTCGGCCAGCCGGTGATCGTCTCCAACCAGCCGGGCGCCGGCGGAACGCTCGGGCCGGGCAACATGGCGCTGAATGCCAAGCCCGACGGCTACACGATCGCCCAGTTCCCGATGGGCATGCTGCGCATCCCGCACATGAGCAAGCAGCAGTGGCACCCGATCAACGATTTCAGCTTCATCCTGGGCGTCTCGGGCTACACCTTCGGCTTCGTCGTCAAGGCCGACTCGCCGCACAAGAGCTTCAACGACTACGTCGACGCAGCGCGCAAGGCTCCGGGCCAGGTCAACTACGGCTCCACCGGCAACGGCACCTCGCCGCACCTGCTGATGGAAGAGGTGGCCGCGGCGGCGAAGGTGCAGCTCACGCACGTGCCCTACAAGGGCAACGCCGACCTGATGCAGTCGCTGCTCGGCGGCCACGTGATGGCGGCCAGCGACGCCACCGGCTGGGACAAGTTCGTCGATGGCGGGCAGATGCGCCTGCTCGTCACCTTCGGCGAGAACCGCACCAAGCGCTGGCCGACCGTGCCCACGGCGAAAGACCTCGGCTACGGCGTGGTGTCGAGTTCGCCCTACGGCCTGGTCGGCCCCAAGGGCATGGACCCGGCGGTGCTGAAGACCCTGCACGATGCCTTCAAGAAGGCGATGGACGACCCCAAGCATCTCGAACTGATCGAACAGCTCAACCAGGACCTCTGGTACCGCAGCGGCGAGGACTATGCAAAATGGGCCGTCGAAACCTTCGCCAGGGACAAGGCACTGATCGAGCGCCTCGGCCTGGCGGCCAAATGACGGGAACACAGGAATGAGCATTCGATTCGACGGCCAGGTGGCCATCGTCACCGGCGCGGGTGGTGGCCTGGGGCGCCAGCATGCGTTGGCGCTGGCCGCACGCGGCGCGAAGGTGGTGGTCAACGACTTCGGCCGCGCTGCCGAGGGGCAGTCTCTGACGGCTGCCGAGGAGGTGGTGCGCGAGATCGAAGCGGCCGGAGGCACGGCGGTGGCCCACGGCGCCTCCGTCACCGACGAGGCGGGCGTGGCGGCGATGGTGGCCGACACCCTGCAGCGCTGGGGCCGCATCGACATCCTCGTCAACAACGCCGGCATCCTGCGCGACAAGAGCTTCGCGAAGATGGAACTGGCCGATTTCCGCCTGGTGATGGACGTCCACCTGATGGGCGCGGTGATCTGCACCCACGCGGTGTGGCCCGCCATGCGCGCGCAGAAGTATGGCCGCGTGGTGATGACGACCTCGTCGTCGGGCCTGTACGGCAACTTCGGGCAGTCGAACTACGGCGCGGCGAAGATGGCCCTGGTCGGGCTGATGCAGACGCTCTCGCTCGAGGGCGCGAAGGACGGCATCCGCGTGAACTGCCTGGCGCCGACGGCCGCCACGCGCATGACAGAGGGGCTGCTGCCTCCGGCCGTGCTGGCGCGCCTGACGCCGGAGTCGGTGACGCCGGGCTTGCTCTACCTCGTGTCGCAGGACGCGCCCACCCGCGCCATCCTGTGCGCCGGGGCCGGCACCTTCGAACGTGCGCACGTCACGATGACCCAGGGCGTGCACATCGGTGCCGTGCCGGACGCGGCGGAACAGGTCGCGGCCCGATTCGACGAGATCTCCGATCGGCACGACGAAACCGTGCCTGACAGCGGCAGCGCACAGGGAACCAACGAGGTCGGCAAGGCCATGCAGGCCGGCTGAGGGTCGCCCGTACAATCCACAGGTTTTGCCCCCGGCGTGGCCGGGGGCGTACTTGCGAGGATGCCACCCGTGTTCATTTCCCAAGCCTACGCGCAGGCCGCTCCGGCGCCTGCCGCCGCACCCGACTCCTTCCTCGGCAGCCTGGGCAGCATGCTGCCGCTGCTGCTGATGTTCGTGGTGCTGTATTTCGTGATGATCCGGCCCCAGATGAAGCGGCAGAAGGAACACAAGGCCATGATCGACGCGCTGGCCAAGGGCGACGAAGTCGTCACCGGCGGCGGGCTGATCGGGCGCGTGTCCAAGATCGGCGAGAGCTACCTGCATGTCGAGGTGGCCAACGGCGTCGAACTGCAGGTGCAGCGCACCGCGATCGTCCAGGTCCTGCCGAAGGGCACGTTCAAGTAAGCGAGTGCCGGGCGATCGCGTGACAACGCGGTCCGCCCCGTGCGGCCCGCCTGCCAAGAGCAGCCGGTCCGGGCTGTCAAGGAAGTCGTCATGAACCGCTACCCGTTGTGGAAGTACGCGATCCTCGTCGTCGCGTTGATCGTCGGGCTGATCTACACGCTGCCGAACTTCTTCGGCGAGGCGCCGGCCGTGCAGGTCAGCAGCGCGAAAGCGACGCTGAAGATCGACGCCGCCTTCGTGCCGCGCGTCGAGCAGGCCCTCGTCGCCGCAGGCGTCAAGGCCGACTTCGTGCAGTTCGACGGCAACTCGGTGAAGGCGCGTTTCGATACCACCGACAACCAGATCAAGGGCAAGGACGCCATCGTCAAGGCGCTCAACCCCGACGCCAGCGACCCGAGCTACATCGTTGCGCTGAACCTGCTTTCGCGCTCGCCTCAATGGCTGAGCTCGATGCATGCGCTGCCGATGTACCTGGGCCTGGACCTGCGTGGCGGCGTGCATTTCCTGATGCAGGTCGACATGAAGGCAGCGCTGACCAAGAAGGCCGAGGCGCTGACCGGCGACATCCGCACGCTGCTGCGTGACAAGAACCTGCGCCATGCCGGCATCACGCGCGACGGCAACAACGTCGACATCCGCTTCCGTGATCGCGACACGCAGGCAGCCGCGCGCAACCTGCTGACCGAGCAGTTGCCCGACCTGGCCTGGACCGAGGCGCCCGATGGCAGCGACTTCAAGCTGTCCGGCGTGCTCAAGCCGGAGGCTGCACGCGCGGTGCAGGAGACGGCGGTCAAGCAGAACATCACCACGCTTCACAACCGCGTCAACGAACTCGGCGTGGCCGAGCCGGTGATCCAGCAGCAGGGCCTGGACCGCGTGGTCGTGCAGCTGCCCGGCGTGCAGGACACCGCCAAGGCCAAGGACATCATCGGCCGTACCGCCACGCTGGAGGTGCGCATGGTCGAAGACAGCGCCGAGGCCGCCGCGGCTGCAGTGGGCAGCGGCCCGGTGCCGTTCGGCACCGAGCGCTACGTCGAGCGCGGCGGCTCGGGCCTGATCCTCAAGCGCCAGGTCATCCTGACCGGCGAGAACCTGGTCGACGCGCAGGCCGGCTTCGACAGCCAGACGCAGGAGCCGACCGTCAACCTGACGCTGGATGCCAAGGGCGCGCGCATCTTCCGCGACGTGACGCGCGAGAACGTCGGCAAGCGCATGGCCATCCTGCTGTTCGAGAAGGGCAAGGGCGAGGTCGTCACCGCGCCGGTGATCCGCAGCGAGATCGGCGGCGGCCGCGTGCAGATCTCCGGGCGCATGACCACGATGGAGGCCAACGACACCGCACTGCTGCTGCGTTCGGGCTCGCTGGCCGCGCCGATGGAGATCATCGAGGAACGCACCATCGGCCCGAGCCTGGGCGCCGAGAACATCGCCAAGGGCTTCAACAGCGTGATGTACGGCTTTGCTGCCATCGGCGTGTTCATGTGCCTTTACTACCTGCTGTTCGGCGTCTTCTCGACGCTGGCGCTGGCCTTCAACGTGCTGCTGCTGATCGCCGTTCTGTCGATGCTTCAGGCCACGCTCACATTGCCGGGTATTGCCGCCATAGCGCTGGCGCTGGGCATGGCCATCGACGCCAACGTGCTGATCAACGAGCGGGTGCGCGAAGAACTTCGCAACGGCGCTTCGCCGCAGGTGGCCATCAACACCGGCTATGAGCGGGCCTGGGCGACCATCCTCGACTCCAACGTCACCACGCTGATCGCCGGCGTGGCGCTGCTGGCCTTCGGCTCCGGCCCGGTGCGCGGCTTCGCGATCGTGCACTGCCTGGGCATCCTGACCTCGATGTTCTCGGCGGTGATGTTCTCGCGCGGCCTCGTCAACCTCTGGTACGGCCGCCAGAAGAAGCTCAAGGGCGTGTCGATCGGCCAGGTGTGGAAGCCTGCGGCCGAGCCTGGCACCGAACCCGCGACGAAGGCCTGAGGAGGAAAGACCATGGAATTCTTCCGCATCCGCCGCGACATCCCGTTCATGCGCCACGCGTTGGTGCTCAACGTCGTTTCGGCGCTGACCTTCCTGGCCGCGGTGTTCTTCATCGCCACGCGCGGCCTGCACCTGTCGATCGAGTTCACCGGCGGCACGGTGATCGAGGTCGAGTACCCGCAGGCGGCGCAGCTCGAGAAGGTGCGCGGCACGGTCGACACGCTGAACTTCGGCGAGGTGCAGGTGCAGAACTTCGGCACTTCCCGCGACGTGCTGATCCGCCTGCCGGTGCGCGGCGACGTCAAGCAGGCCGAGGTGGTGACGCGGGTGTTCGAAGCCCTGTGCAAGGCCGAGGGCGCCGCCACGAGCAGCGTGCAGATGACCACCGACAAGGGCGAGGCCATCAGCAAGGTGGTGTGCGGCAAGGACGGCGCCGAGCCGGTGCGGCTGCAGCGCAGCGAGTTCGTCGGGCCGTCGGTCGGGTCCGAACTGGCGCGCGACGGCGCCTATGCGCTGATCGCCACGGTGGTGGGCATCATGCTCTACCTCGCCATCCGTTTCGAATGGAAGTTCTCGGTGGCGGGCATCGTGGCCAACCTGCACGACGTGGTCATCATCGTCGGCTTCTTCGCCTTCTTCCAGTGGGAGTTCTCGCTGGCGGTGCTGGCTGCGGTGCTGGCGGTACTGGGCTATTCGGTCAACGAGTCGGTGGTGATTTTCGACCGGGTGCGCGAGGCCTTCCGCAAGTACCGCAAGCTCAACTCGCGCGAGGTGATCGACCACGCCATCACGAGCACCATCAGCCGCACCATCATCACCCACGGCAGCACGCTGATGATGGTGGTGTCGATGTACATCTTCGGCGGCGCCACGCTGCACTACTTCGCGCTCGCGCTGATGATCGGCATCCTGTTCGGCATCTATTCGTCGGTGTTCGTCGCCGCCGCCATCGCGATGTGGCTGGGCGTCAAGCGTGAGGATCTGGTACGACAGGGGCCGAAGGAAACCGACCCCGACGATCCGAATGCCGGGGCCGTGGTGTAGAGTGCCGTAGACAGTCCACGACGCCCGCCCACCCCACCACCCAATGGCGATGACGCCCGCGACCCAGAACGCGTTGGCCCAGCAGGCCCGGCGCGCCTACGTCGAGGGTGCGCTGCGCGGCCTTCCCGGCTTGGTGCAATCGGTCGAGCGCGGCGCCAAGGCGCTGGGCAGCCAGAACGCCGAACCGGCGGTGGCCATGAAGCGCCGCGACATGGTGCTCGATCTGCAGAAGGCGGCACCGTTCTGGCAGCAGGGCATGATTTCCATGTTGCGCAGCGCGATCAGCAGCGGCATGGTGTCGGCCTCCCGCCCCGGCGATCTGCCTCACCCCTCCAATCGCGGCAACAACCTGAGCCTGGTCGACGACGACACGATCGAGCACGAGATCCTCAGCTCGCGCCTGGCTCTGGCCATGATGGACCGCGCTTCGTGGGAGTTCAGCGATCTGCGCTCGCGCATCAGCCAGCTCGAGAAGCGCGAGGAACTCGATCCCAACGATGCTCTGCGGCCGCACGTGCTGGCACGTATCGCCACGGCCTCGTGGCGCGCGGCGGGCCTGAGTCTGGACACCTGGCGCCTGCTGCAGACGGTGCTTCACGACGAGTTCGCACAGTTCGTCGAGGAGGGCTATCACGAGATCAATGCCTGGCTGATCCAGCGCCGGGTCATGCCCGATGTCGATCTGCGGCCGTACATCAAGCGCTCGGCCAACTCGGCCTGGGTGGGCTCGGTCGCCTCTGGTGTGCACAGCCTGTCGGGGGCGCACAGCTCGGGCCACGGGCGCATGGGTGTGGGCGAGGAAACCCGGCTGATGACGCGCGCCGGCGCCCTGGCCCGCGGCATCGACCATGCCGAGGCCGTGCTCGGCCGCCTGAACAAGCTGATCGGCCGGCAACTGCCGGAGTTCGTGGCCACGCAGCAGGCCGGTGCCACCGCGGCCGTCGCCTCACCGGCGCTGCGCGCGGCGATCTCCGATGCCCAGCAGGGCATCGCGCGGCGGCTGGCTCCGGCAGGCGCGGCACGCACCGATGTCGGGGCGGTCAGCACGCCCGCCATGCTGGAAGAACTGCACCAGCGCAAGCAGGCCCTCAAGCAGGCCGCCGCGACGCCCGTGGAGCGGGCCACCATCGAAATCGTCGCCCTGCTGTTCCAGAGCATCCTGACCGAAGAGCGCATCCCGGCGTCGGTGCGCGTCTGGTTCGCCCGGCTGCAGATGCCGGTTCTGCGGGTGGCGGTGAGCGAGCCGGACTTCTTCGCCACTGTCGACCACCCGGCGCGCAAGCTGATCGACCGCATGGGCGCCTGCGTGATGGGCTTCGACGCCACCGGACGGGCCGTCGCGGATCTTCTCGAGAAGGAGATCAAGCGCGTCGTGCAGGTCGTCGAGGCCTACCCGGACACCGGGCGCCGCGTTTTCCAGACCGTGCTGACGGAGTTCGAGAAGTTTCTCGAGCACTACTTCAAGAATCAGAACGAGGCGTCGCGCAAGGGCGTCTCGCTGGCGCAGCAGGTCGAGCAGCGCGAGACGCTGGCCATCCAGTACACGATCGAGCTGCGCAAGATGCTCAACGAGATGCCGGTGCAGGAAGGCGTGCGCGAGTTCCTGTTCCAGGTCTGGGCCGACGTGATGGCGATGACTGCGGTGAAGGCCGGCATCCAGAGCGATCAGACCAAGGCCATGAAGCGTGTCGCTGCCGACCTGATCTGGTCGGCCAGCGCCAAGGTCTCGCGCGAGGAGCGCGCCGAAGTGATCCGGCGCCTTCCGCCGCTGCTGAAGACGCTGCGCGAGGGCATGGAGAACGCCGGCGTGCCGGTCGACAAGCAGGACGAGCACATCCAGCGGCTGAACAACTCGCTGGCGGCGGCATTCACGGCCAAGGCGGCCGTGATCCCGCACGAGCGGCTCGAAGAGCTCATGGGACGTCTCGAGACGCTCGAGGAACTGCTCCCCGAAGCAGCCGACGTCGAGATCGACGAATCGATGGTGCTCGATCTCTCCGGCCACGAGAGTTCCGAACTCGAGGTGGTGGGCGAGGGCGGCTCGATGCCGACGCCGGCCATGGTCGCCTGGGCACGCGAGCTCCAGGTGGGCAGCTGGTACATGCTCGACTACCGCAACCGCAACGAAGCGGTGCAACTCGCCTGGCAGGGGCTGCGCAAGCAGCTCACGCTGTTCGTGTCGCCGCAGGGCCGCGGCATCCTGTTCCAGCAGCACCGGCTGGCCGCCTTCCTGCAGGCAGGCCTGCTGGTGCCGGCCCAGGACGAATCGCTGACCGTGAAGGCCACGCGCAGCGCGCTGGCCAAGCTCGACGTCGATCCCGCGCGCCTGTTGAACTGAGCGGCTCGGGCCGCCAGCGTCAGTGGATCAGCCGGTCTTCGGCGGCCACGAACAGTTCGTCGAGGATCAGCGCATCGGGCTCTTCGCCCAGGCTCCAGAACACCATCAGCACGATGATCTTCAGATCTTCCAGGTCGATCGGCCCGCCGTTGATCGCACTGGCACGGTCGATGACCATCTCGCGCATCGGCGGCGGCAGGACGCCGGCGGATTCGAGGAAGCTGATGAAGCCGATCGACTCTTCGCCGAGGTGATCCTGTTCCTGCGGGGAGTACACGCGCAGTGCGCCGGGACCTTGGTCGCCGACGTAGGACTCGGACGCCGAAGCGAGCCCGTCGAGCCAGCTCAGCGCCTCCTGGATCTCGTCCGACTCGAAGCCCACAGACGACAGCTTGCGGGTCAGCTGATCGTGGTCGGGACACGCATCGGGCCGCCAGTAGTTTTCGTACAGGTAGACGAGCACGTCGAACATGAATCCACTATACCCCAGCGCCCTGGACGAGCGGGCGTGAAGAATCGCTTGCCGGCCTCAGCCCTGGCCGATGCGCTGGAAACACTGGCCCGGCAGCCTGGCCACCACACCGCCGAGCTCGAGTTCGAGCAGGCGCACGTTGAGTTCCGCCGCGCTCCAGCCGGTGCGACGCACCAGTTCGTCCAGGCTGATCGGTTCATATCCCATCGCCTCGACGATGGGGTGCGCTGCCGCAGGCTCACGCTGCGTCGGGGCAGTTGGAGTCTCCTCGAGGCCTGGCCAGCTCAGTTCTTCGAGGATGTCGCGGGCCGACTCCACCAGTTTCGCGCCCTGCTTGATGAGGGCGTGGCAGCCTTTCGATTGCGGCGCGTGGATCGAACCGGGAATGGCGAACACCTCGCGCCCTCCCTCGACCGCCAGGCGCGCCGTGATCAGTGAGCCGGACTGCAATGCAGCTTCGACCACCAGGGTTCCCCGGCTCAGACCCGCGATGATGCGGTTTCGAAGCGGGAAGTTGGGGGCCAGCGGAGGCGTGCCGAGTGAGTATTCGCTGACGATCAAGCCTTTGTCCGCGATGCGTCTGGCCAGGGCGAGGTGGCGCTTCGGGTAGACGCGGTCAAGCCCGGTGCCGACCACCGCGACGGTGCTGGCCGCCGTGTCCAGGGCGCCCGTGTGGGCCGCTCCATCGATGCCGAGGGCGAGGCCGGAAACGATGGTCAGCCCGGCGCGCCCCAGCTCCGCAGCGAATGCCTGCGCATTCTCCCGGCCCTGCGGCGTCGGGTTGCGGCTGCCAACGATCGCCAGCGATCCGCTGCGAAGCAGCTCGACGCTGCCGATCGCGTACAGCATCAGAGGTGGGTCGGCCGTCTCGAGCAGCGCCGCGGGGTAGTCGGGATCTCCCAGCGCGACGAGGTGCCGTGGCGGACCATCGGTCTGCGCCAGCCAAGCCAGCGTGAGCGCAAGCAACGCGTCGTGGCCATCGCCTGCCTGCGACAACGCGTGCGCGGCGACCGAACCGACGACCTCCTTGCGCCGTGCCTCGCTGGCGGCGAGCACGGCCTGAGGGGAGCCAAAGGCCGCGAGAAGCCGCCGAGCCGACTCGCGTCCGACCTGGGGCGTCTCGAGCAGCCGCAGCCAGGCGGCAATCTCATCCGCGTCGCAGTCGACGGCGCGCATGTGAGCGAGGCGCCGCCGACGTGCGCGACCTTCAGGGCTGGGTGAACCCGTCGCCCGGCTTGACCGGATCCTTGACCGACAGGATCAGGGCGTAGGACATGCGGTCGAATACGCGGAACACGAACAGCATGCCGTGGCGTTCGTCAGGCAACTTGATGGTGGGTCGCGACGCATCGGTCTTGTCGATCACGCGGGTTCCGGTACGCCACAGCGCGAGCACGTGGCCGCGTTCCATGCCGTCGGCGGCACCCTTGTTCAGCGAGACGATCTGGTTCTGGCCGGCCGTGAGGGCGTCCCCGTAGATCGACACGATCTGGCCCGACAGCGGGCTCTGCGGCGCATGCGGCGCATAGTTGCTGAACTCGCGCGCCGGCGTCGGCGCCAACCGATCGCCCACACCCGCTTCCTGCTTGATCGAGGTGACGGAGAAAGTGGCTGGGACGATCTCGGGCTTGCCGTCGGCACCGGTGCGGTTCTCGCCCTGGCGCACGTACTCGGCCGAGCCGACATAGTTGGCCTCGTAGCCGAGAATTTCCTTCGTGGCCGGGTCGCGCAAGGGCTTGGCCTCGCGGAAGATCCTGAACTCACGCTGTTGCGGAATCTCGCCGCGAACGTACGCGGTGTCACCACGCGCGAGCAGGACGCGGCCTTCTTGCGTGGCCACGATGCGCGGCGCGGTCTCCAGTTCGTTGCCCTGGAAGATCAGTGCCTCGTTGAGGAAAGGCTCGATCAGGTGGAACGGGATCGACGGGATCGAGCCATCGCCAAGTGCCGACGAGCGAATGCGCGGCGACAGCTTCACGGTGCCATCGGGGCCGATCTGCTGGCCCACGCGCAGGCGGGCGCGGCCGCCGCTCTTGTCCAGCAGAAGCACCTGACCCGGGTAGATGAGGTGCGGGTTGCGGATCTGGTCGAGGTTCATGCCCCACAGTTCCGGCCAGCGCCACGGGCTCTTCAGGTAGAGCTTGGAGATGTCCCACAGCGTGTCGCCCGTTTTCACCGTGTACGAGTCGGGTGCGTTGGCGGACAGTTCGGACAGCGGCACGCCCGTCTGCGCGACTTGCTTGGCCGTGCTGCGCTGCTGCGAGGTCACCGGGTAGTCGACCGCCAGGGCCGAGCCGGCAAGCAGCATGGCACCGATGGCTGTCCCGAGCGCAGCGGCCCGGCGGGCAGGGGAGGCAGTGGGCTGGCGACGCTTCATGGGGTCGATTCTCCGGCGGCGCGGGTGTGGACAGTCGCGCTCTAGGGTTGCTGAGCCGAACGCTCCGTGCCCGGCCCGCATTCGGCGAAAATGCTCATACAGTTTCGAAGATTCTGCCTGTAAACCATTGATATCGCAACGAAACTGGTCCGCGGTAGGCGCAGGTGTGAGGCCTGTCACGGAGCAGCCCGTTGTGTGCACTCCACAAGCGGTTCCGGCAGAATCGAATGGATACAAATGGCCGAACTCAACATCCTCCGCTACCCCGACCCCCGTCTTCACACGGTGGCTCGTCCCGTCGACCAGGTCGACGCGCGCATCCGCCGCCTCGTCGACGACATGCTCGAGACCATGTATGCCGCCGAAGGTGTCGGCCTGGCCGCCACCCAGGTCGACGTGCACGAGCGCGTGATCGTGATGGATACCTCCGAGGGACGCGACGAGCCTCGGGTGCTGATCAACCCCGAAATCGTCGCGCGCAGCGACGAAATGGTCTTCGGCGACGAGGGCTGCCTGTCGGTGCCGACCATCTACGACAAGGTGTCGCGCCATGCGCGTGTCACCGTGCGCGCGCTGAACCGCTCGGGCGAGAGCTACCAGTTCGACGCCGAGGGCCTGCTCTCGGTATGCGTCCAGCACGAGATGGACCACCTGCTCGGCAAGGTGTTCGTCGAGTACCTCAGCCCGCTCAAGCGCGACCGCATCAAGACCAAGATGCTGAAGAAGTCGCGCGACGAGATTCGCGGCTGAGGCCCGGCGTGCGCGTCGTCTTCGCCGGTACGCCGGAGTTCGCTGCCGTCGCCCTGAGGCAACTGCACGCGGCGAGATGCGAGATCCCGCTGGTGCTGACCCAGCCCGATCGGCCCGCCGGCCGCGGCATGAAGCTGCAGGCATCGCCGGTGAAGGCCTTCTCGCAGGCCGAGGGCATCCCGGTCGCGCAACCGCGCGGCTTGCGGCTCGACGGCAAGTACGCCGACGACGCTGCGGCGGCTCGCGCGGCCCTGATCGCGGCGCGCCCCGACGTGATGGTGGTCGCGGCCTACGGGCTGATTCTTCCGGCCTGGGTGCTCGAACTGCCGCGCCTGGGCTGCCTGAACATCCACGCCTCGCTGTTGCCGCGCTGGCGTGGCGCCGCACCGATCCACCGCGCCATCGAGGCCGGCGATGCACAGACCGGCATCACCGTCATGCAGATGGACGCCGGCCTGGACACCGGCGACATGCTGCTCGCCGAACCCGTGGTGATCCGGCCGGACGACACCACCGCCTCGCTGCACGACCGGCTGGCCGAGCTCGGCGGTCGCCTGATCGTCGAAGCCCTCGAACTTGCGGCTTGCGGCGGGCTCAAGCCGCAGCGGCAACCCACCGAGGGCATCACCTACGCCCACAAGATCGACAAGGCCGAGGCGGCCATCGACTGGCGACAGGGTGCTGCGGCCATCGAGCGCCGCCTGCGCGCTTTCGACCCGTTTCCGGGTGCCGCCGGCGTGCTCGCCGGCGAGACACTGAAGGTCTGGCGCGCCGAGCCCTGCGCGGGGGCCGGCCGGCCCGGCGAGGTGCTCACGGTCGGCGAGGCCGGCATCGAGGTGGCCTGCGGCGAGGGGGCGCTGCGACTGATCGAGCTCCAGCGGCCGGGCGGCAGGCGCCTGCCGGCCGCCGCCTTCCTGCAGGGCCACCGCGTCGCGCCGGGCATGGCTTTCGACACGCCGGCCGATTGAACTCCGCGGCGCCGCCCGCATCTACGGCACTCCTGTTTCACGAGGACCACGCGACATGTTCAATCTGATGAAGACCGCCATCCTGATGGCGGCGATCACCGCCCTGTTCATGGCCATCGGCTCGCTGATGGGCGGGCAGACGGGGATGATGCTGGCCCTCGCGGTGGCGGTGGCCATGAACTTCTTCAGCTACTGGTTCTCCGACAAGATGGTGCTGAAGATGTACAACGCGCGCGAAGTCGACGCGACGTCGGCGCCGCAGTTCTACCGCATGGTGCAGGATCTGGCGCAGCGCGCCGGCCTGCCGATGCCGCGCGTCTACGTGATCGACGAGGACGCCCCGAATGCGTTCGCCACCGGCCGCAACCCAGAGCACGCCGCCGTGGCGGCCACCACCGGCATCATGCGCGTGCTCAGCGAGCGTGAACTGCGCGGCGTGATGGCCCATGAGCTGGCACACGTGCGCCACCGCGACATCCTCATCAGCACCGTCAGCGCCACGATGGCCGGCGCGATCTCGATGCTGGCCAATTTCGCGATGATCTTCGGAGGCCGCGACAGCGAAGGCCGCCCGGCCAACCCGATCGTCGGCATTCTGGTGATGCTGCTGGCGCCACTGGCGGCCAGCCTGATCCAGATGGCGATCAGCCGCTCGCGCGAGTTCGAGGCCGATCGCGGCGGTGCCGAAATCTCCGGCGATCCGCGCGCGCTGGCTTCGGCACTGGAGAAGATCCATGCCTACGCGCGCGGCATCCCGATGGCCGCCGCTGAGCGGCACCCCGAGACGGCGCAGATGATGATCATGAATCCGCTGTCCGGCGGCGGGCTGCGCGGGCTGTTCTCCACCCACCCGGCAACGGAGGAGCGCGTGCAGCGCCTGCTGGCGATGGCGCCCGGCGCGCAGTAAGCCCCCGGCGGCCGCCGCGCGGCGCTCAAGTCGCCGCGCCGGCGGCCGATACAGCGGTGAGCCCCTGTCGGGCTGGACCGCCATGAAACGCCATCTCGCCATCTTCGCTCTTGCCCTGCTCGCCGGCTGCGACATGCTGGGCATCGAGTCGCCCGAGAAGGTCGCTGCGACGCGCGAGGCCGACGGCAAGGCCGTTGGCGGCGCTTGCCGCCATGCCGGCCGGGCCATCGAGGACTGTTATGCGCTCAACAAGAAGGCCGATCGGGCCGCGGTGTTTGCCGGTTGGCGCGACATGAACGACTACATGCGCGAGAACAAGATCGAGGAAGTTCCGCCGCAGATCGCCGGCGTGGCCGCCAAGCCTGCCGCCGAAGAGGTCGCCGACGCCCACGTCGAGAAGCGCCCGGCCAAGGGCAGCGAAAGCAAGGCCAAGGACAAGCCGAAGGCGCGCGAGTCCTGAGTCCGGCGGCGCCGGCCGCCCTGCGTGGAGCGACGACAATGCGAGGATGACCTCGCTGCGCGCGCTGCTGCGCGACCCCCATTTCCGCCGCGGCGCGCGCGACATGCTCGACTTCGCGCCTGGCATCGCCGCCTGGGGCCTGGTCACCGGCGTGGCAATGGCCAAGAGCGGCCTGTCGATCCCGCTGGCGGTGCTGATGACGCTGACGGTCTACGCCGGCAGTGCCCAGCTCGCCTCGCTGCCTTTGCTGGCCGCCGGCGCGCCGATGTGGGTGGTGTGGGCCGCCGCCTTCTGCGTGAACCTGCGCTTCGTCATCTTCAGCGCGCAGTGGCGCGTGCACATGGGGCATCTGTCGCGCGGGCGGCGCATGGCCATCGGCTACCTGCTGGCCGACCTGAACCTGATCGCCTTCCAGCGCGCCTGGCCCGGCGCGAAGCGCGAACCCGGGCAGGTGCGCTACATCGTCGGCGGCATCGTGACGATCTGGTTCACCTGGCAAATCCCTTCGCTGTTCGGCATCTTCCTGTCCGAGGCCATACCGACGCAGTGGGGCCTGGGCTTTGCCGGCACCCTGGCCATGCTGGGCCTGACCTACGGTTTGCTGAACGATCGCAGCACCTGGACGGCCGCCGCCGTCGCCGGTGCGGCGGCCGTGGCCACCTTTGCGATGCCGCTCAAGCTCAACATCGTGGTGGCCATCGCCGCGGCCGTGGCCGCCGGTCTGCTGATCGAGCAGGCCGAGCGCGCCGGCCAGCGCATGAAGGGCGGCGCATGACCGACGGCTGGCTCGGCGCCGTGACCATCCTCGGCCTGGCCGTGGTCACCTTCATTGCGCGCAACTTCTTTCTTTTTCCGGACCGCGAGGTCAAGATTCCGGCATGGCTGCAGCGGGGCCTGAAAGTGGCGCCGCTGGCGGCATTGGCCGCGGTGGTGGTGCCCGAGGTGATCATGACCCAGGGCAAGCTCATCGCCACCTGGCAGGACGCCCGCTTACCCGCCGTCGCCGCTGCTTCGCTGTACTACCTGTGGCGCCCCGGAGTGCTGGGGCCGCTGCTCGCCGGGCTCGCGGTATTCCTGCCCTTGCGCTTGTTGTGGGGCTGGTGAGCGGGGCCCAGGGCTGAATTCCGATTCGTCGTCGTAACCAAGTTACCTTATCATCAACTCTTGAGTTTCATCATGAACGTTCTTCGTTTCACCGATCTCGTCGCCACCGGCAAGGTGGCGGGTCAGCGTGTCTTCATCCGCGCCGACCTGAACGTGCCGCAGGACGATGCCGGCAAGATCACCGAGGACACCCGAATCCGCGCCAGCGTGCCCTGCATCGAGCAGGCGCTGAAGGCCGGCGCCGCGGTGATGGTCACTTCGCACCTGGGCCGGCCGACCGAGGGCGAGTTCAAGCCCGAGGATTCCCTGGCGCCGGTGGCTGCACGCATGGGCGAACTGCTCGGCCGCGAGGTGAAGCTCGTTTCCAACTGGGTCGATGGCGTGCAGGTCGCGCCCGGCCAGGTGGTGATGCTGGAGAACTGCCGCCTCAACAAGGGCGAGAAGAAGAACAACGAAGAGCTGGCGAAGAAGATGGCCGCGCTGTGCGACATCTTCGTGCACGACGCCTTCGGCACCGCGCACCGCGCCGAGGCCTCGACCTACGGCATCGCGCAGTTCGCCAAGATCGCCTGCGCCGGGCCGCTGCTGGCTGCCGAGATCGACGCCATCACCAAGGCGCTTGCCAACCCGAAGCGCCCGTTGGTGGCCATCGTCGCCGGCAGCAAGGTCAGCACCAAGCTGACCATCCTGAAGAGCCTGGCGAAGAACGTCGACCAGCTCATCGTCGGCGGCGGCATCGCCAACACCTTCATGCTGGCCAGCGGCCTGCCGATCGGCAAGAGCCTCGTCGAGGCCGACCTGCTGGCCGAAGCCAAGGCGGTCATCGAGGCCATGAAGGCGCGCGGCGCCGCGGTACCGATCCCGGTCGACGTGGTCACGGCCAAGGAGTTCAAGGCCGATGCCAAGGCCACGGTCAAGCTGGCCAAGGACGTCGAGGCCGACGACCTGATCCTCGACATCGGCCCGCAGACGTCGGCACAACTCGCCGCGCAGCTCAAGGCGGCCGGCACCATCGTCTGGAACGGCCCGGTGGGTGTGTTCGAGTTCGAGGCCTTCTCGCACGGCACCGAAGCGATCGCACGGGCCATCGCCGCCAGCTCCGCCTTCAGCATCGCCGGCGGTGGCGACACGCTGGCGGCCATCGCCAAATACGGCATCGAGAAGCAGGTGGGCTACATCTCCACCGGCGGCGGTGCCTTTCTCGAAGTGCTGGAGGGCAAGACGCTGCCGGCCTTCGAGATCCTCGCGAAGCGCGCGCAGGCATGACAGTCATGCCGGCAGGCCAGGGACAGCGCGTCGCGGCACTTCGATAATCCCCAGACAAAGACAACGGAGACTCCATGCCCCGCGCCACCAAGATCGTTGCCACCCTCGGCCCCGCCTCCAGCTCCCCCGAGGTGCTGGAGCGCATGATGCGCGCGGGCGTCGACGTGGTGCGCCTGAACTTCTCGCACGGCAAGGCGCAGGACCACATCGACCGCGCCATGCTCGTGCGCGAGGTGGCGGCGCGCGCAGGCAAGGAAGTGGCGATCATGGCCGACCTGCAGGGCCCGAAGATCCGCGTCGGCAAGTTCGATGGCGGCTCGACGATGCTGACGGCCGGCCAGTCGTTCATTCTGGATGGCGCGACCACGGCGCTGGGCACCAACGAGCGTGTCGGACTGGACTACAAGGATCTGCCGCGCGACGTGAAGCCCGGCGATACGCTGCTGCTCAACGACGGCCTGTTGCGACTGACGGTCGAGGCGGTGCGCGGCGACGAAGTGCACACGACGGTGGTGATCGGCGGAGAGCTGTCCAACAACAAGGGCATCAACAAGGCTGGCGGCGGCCTCACCGCACCGGCACTCACCGCCAAGGACATGGAGGACATCAAGACCGCGATGGCCTTCCAGTGCGAGTACCTGGCGGTGAGCTTCCCGAAGAACGCCACCGACATGGAAATGGCGCGCCAGCTCGCCAACGTGGCCGGCGAGCCGTGGCGGCACAAGCCGGCACTGATCGCCAAGATCGAGCGCAGCGAGGCCATTCCCGTGCTCGACCAGATCCTCAAGGCGAGCGACGGCATCATGGTCGCGCGCGGCGACCTGGCAGTGGAGGTCGGCAACGCCGCCGTGCCGGCACTGCAGAAACGCATGATCCGCCTGGCACGCGAGATGGACAAGGTGGTCATCACCGCGACGCAGATGATGGAGTCGATGATCGTCAACCCGGTGCCCACGCGCGCCGAGGTGAGCGACGTGGCCAATGCCGTGCTCGACGGCACCGACGCCGTGATGCTCAGTGCCGAGACGGCCGCCGGCAAGTACCCGGTGGAGACGATCACGCAGATGGCTGCCATCGCGCTGGAAGCCGAGGCCGCCGACGACGTGTCGATCGAGACCGACTTCACCAACAAGAAGTTCGGCCGCATCGACCAGTCGATCGCGATGGGTGCGCTGTTCACGGCCCACCACCTGGGCTGCAAGGCGATCCTCGCATTGACCGAGTCGGGCTCGACCGCGCTGTGGATGAGCCGGCACAACGTCAAGGTGCCGATCTATGCGCTGACGACGCAGCTGGTGTCGCAGCGCAAGATGACGCTGTACCGCAACGTGCGGCCGCTCTTGATGCCGGTGTTCACCGACCGCGATCAGGCGCTGGCCGCAGCTGAGAAATTGCTCGTCGAGCGCGGCGTGCTGCGCCCCGGCGACACCTACGCGATCACCTGCGGCGAGCCGATGGGCTACCCCGGTGGCACCAACATGCTGAAGGTCTGCCGCGTCGCCTGATGGCCAGTGACCTGACCCTGCGGGACATCGAGGCCGCCGCGCAGCGGCTGCGCGGCGAGGTGGTCGACACGCCCTGCCTCGTGTCGCGCACGCTGTCCGAACTGGCCGGCTGCGAGGTCTACCTCAAGTTCGAGAACCTGCAGTTCACCGCCTCCTTCAAGGAGCGCGGCGCCTTGAACAAGATGGCGCAGCTCGGCGAGGCCGAACGCGCGGCCGGCGTGCTGGCGGTGTCGGCCGGCAACCATGCGCAAGGCGTGGCGTACCACGCGCAGCGCATGGGCATCCCGGCCACCATCGTCATGCCGCGCTTCGCGCCGGCGGTGAAGGTGGACAACACGCGGCGCTTCGGCGCGACCGTGGTGCTCGAAGGCGACACCTTCGACGATGCGCGCGCCCACGGCCTGGCGCTGGCGAATGAGCGCGGCCTCACCGTCGTGCACCCGTACGACGACCTGGCCGTCGCCGCAGGTCAGGGCACGATCGCGCTGGAGATGCTGGCGGCTCAGCCGCAGATCGACACCCTGATCGTCGCCATCGGCGGCGGCGGGTTGATCTCCGGCATGGCCACGGCGGCGCGTGCGATCAAGCCGGGCATCGAGGTCTACGGCGTGCAGACCGAGCGTTTCCCGGCGGTGTGGAATGCCGTGCACCAAGGCCACCGCGAGAGCGGCCAGGCCACCATCGCCGACGGCATCGCCGTCAAGTCGCCGGGCGCGCTGACGTTGCCGATCATCAAGGAGCGCGTCAAGGACGTGCTGTTGGTGAGCGAGGACGACATTGAGCAGGCCATCCTGATGCTGCTCGAGATCGAGAAAACGGTGGTCGAAGGTGCCGGCGGCGTCGGCCTGGCTGCCCTGATGAAGCACCGCGAGCGTTTCGCGGGCCGCCGGGTCGGTCTGGTGCTGTGCGGCGGCAATATCGAGCCGCTGGTCCTGGCCGAGATCATCGAGCGCGGCATGGTGAAGTCGGGGCGGCTCGCGCGCTTGCGGCTGGACATCCGCGACGTGCCGGGCGCGCTGGCCGACGTGGCCACGCTGCTGGGCAAGCTCGGCGCCAACATCGACGAGGTGCAGCACCAGCGTGCGTTCACCTCCCTGTCGGTGGAGCGGGCGCAGATCGAGGTGGTGGTGCGCACGCGCGGCGTCGCCCACATCGAGCAGATTCTCGCTGCGCTGCGCGCACAGGATTACCGGGCCGAACGCGTCGGTTGACGCGCCTCAATCCAGCGTCGGCACGGCGGGCGGAGCATCCGGATCGAACCGATCCAGGAGACTGCCATGACGAGCGCGCCGACGAGTTGCATCCGCTGGTTCCGTGACCTGTCGCTGACCGACCTGCCGCTCGTGGGCGGCAAGAACGCCTCGCTGGGCGAGATGTTCCAGCAACTCACGCCGCTGGGCGTGCGCATACCGGACGGATTCGCGGTTACTGCCGAGGCCTACCGCGATGCGCTGGACGAATCCGATGCGTGGGTGCAGTTGCATCGCGCGCTCGACGGCCTGGACAAGCGCGACATCGCCGCGCTCGCCCGCGCGGGCGCGAAGGCGCGCGAGATCGTCTACGGCGCGCCCATGCCCAAGCATGTGGAGACGACCATCCGCGAGGCCTGGCGCGAGATGAAGGCGCGTTTTGGCGAAGACCTCAGCGTGGCGGTGCGAAGCTCAGCCACGGCGGAAGACCTGCCCACCGCCAGCTTCGCCGGCCAGCACGACACCTACCTGAACATTCGCGGCGAAGAGACCTTGCTCGATGCAGTGAAGCGCTGCCAGGCGTCGCTGTTCACCGACCGCGCGATCTCATACCGGATCGACAACGGCTTCGACCATTTCAAGGTCTATCTCTCGGTGGCGGTGATGCAGATGGTGCGCAGCGACCTGGCGTCCAGCGGCGTGATGTTCAGCATCGACACCGAGTCCGGGCATCCCGACATGGTGTTCATCACCGGCGCCTGGGGGCTGGGCGAGAACGTGGTGCAGGGCGCCGTCGACCCCGACGAGTTCTACGTGCACAAGCCGACCTACCGGCAGGGATTCCGCAGCGTCTTGCGCCGCACGCTCGGCGACAAGCAGATCCAGATGGTCTACGCGAGCGGCCGCACCCGCGAGCCGGTAGTGAACCGCCCGACGCCGAAGGCCGACCGCGCGCGCTTCTGCCTGAGCGACGCCGACGTGCTGGAACTCGCCGGCGCCGCGATCAAGATCGAGGACCACTACAGCCGCCAGGCCGGTACGTTGCGCCCGATGGACATCGAATGGGCCAAGGACGGCCCGGATGGGCCCATCTACATCGTGCAGGCGCGGCCGGAGACGGCGGTGTCGCAGCGCTCGGCCACGCAGATCGAGGAGTTCGTTCTCGACGGCCAGGGCGAAGTGAAAGCGCGTGGCCGGGCCGTCGGCGCGCGCATCGCCACGGGTGCGGTGCGCCTGGTGGCCGATGCGCGCCACCTGGCGGAGTTCAAGCCCGGCGAGGTGCTGGTGGCCGACACCACCACGCCCGACTGGGAGCCGGTGATGAAGACCGCCGCGGCGATCGTCACCAACCGCGGCGGGCGCACCTGCCACGCCGCCATCGTGGCGCGCGAACTCGGCATTCCGGCGGTGGTGGGCGCCGAGCACGCCACCACGGCGCTGGCCAACGGCGAAGGCGTGACCGTGTCCTGCGCCGAAGGTGCGATGGGCAAGGTCTACGCGGGCACGGTGCGCTTCCACCGCGAAGTCAGCGACATCGCCGGCCTGAAGAAGCCTCGCACCGAGATCATGGTGAACCTCGGCAACCCGGAGCTGGCCTTCCAGACGAGCATGCTGCCCTGCGACGGCGTGGGCCTGGCGCGCATGGAGTTCGTCATCAACGAGCACATCAAGGTGCATCCGATGGCGGTGCTGCACCCCGAGCGCATCGTCGACGAGAAGGAGCGTGCTCAGGTGCAGGCGCTGTGGGCCGGCTGTCCGGACGGCGCAGGCTACTTCATCGAGCGGCTGGCCGAAGGCATCGGCACCATTGCCGCGGCGTTCTTCCCGCGGCCGGTGATCGTGCGCCTGTCGGATTTCAAGAGCAACGAATACGCCGCGCTGCTGGGCGGCCGTGTGTTCGAACCGCACGAAGAGAACCCGATGATCGGGTTCCGCGGCGCGGCGCGCTACATCCACCCGGCCTACGCGGAAGGTTTCGCGCTCGAGTGCCAGGCGCTCAAGCGCGTGCGCGACGTGATGGGGCTGACCAACCTGAAGGTGATGGTGCCGTTCTGCCGTCGGCTCGATGAGGCCCGCGGCGTGCTCGCGGCGATGGCCGGCCATGGGCTCGGCCGTGGTGTGAACGGGCTGCAGGTCTACGTGATGTGCGAGATCCCGAACAACGTGCTGCTGATCGACGAGTTCTCCGAGTTGTTCGACGGCTTCTCGATCGGCTCCAACGACCTAACCCAGCTCACGCTCGGTGTGGACCGCGACAGCGCGATCGTCGCCGAGTCGTTCGACGAACGCGACCCGGGCATGCTGAAGATGCTCAAGCTCGCCGTCGAAGGCGCCAAGCGCAATGGCCGGCACAGCGGCATTTGCGGACAGGCGCCGTCGGACCACCCGGAGATCGCGAAGTACCTCGTGGAGCTGGGCATCGACAGCATCAGCCTGACGCCGGACACAGTGTTGCGCACGATGCGCGCTCTGGCGGAGATCGAGGCCAAACGGCTCTGAGGCCGGCGCAGCTCAGGCCGCCTCGGCACGCACGCTGTCGACCAGCGCACGCACGCGGGGCGACATGTTCACCGGTTCGAGCGCCAGCTCGGGCTGGCTGCGCGCGAAGACGCGGAAGAGTTCGTCGGCGAAACCGTGGCCGATGTCCGTCACGCCCGAGAAGTCGAGTTGCGCGTGGCGGAATTGCTGCAGGCGCTGCGCGGCACAACGGGCCTGGGCGCGCGAATCGAGCGCGCAGCCCGGTGCGGTGAGCAACTGCAGTGGCACGACGGTTCGCTCGAACGCATAGCCCTGGCCGTCGCGGCTGTGTTCGCGCAGTACCGAGTCGAGCGTGCGCGTCGTGTCCAGAGCGATGGCAACGAACACCGAGGTGCCGTGCCGGGCCGCGGGTGTGGTGCGCGACCAGCGGTGGCGCTGCCAGGCGCGGTGCTGGAAGGCGGTGTCGTTCGCATGGAGGTCGAGCACGTCGGCGATGCGAGAGGTGAAGTACAGGCCGCGGCCGGTGTGCCGCTCGGGATCGCTGGTGAGCTTGCCTTTGCTCAGCTCCAGCATGGCCAAAGCGGGGTCGACGATCCGGAAGGACTGCGCGACCTTGTCGAACAGGCCGCGGCCGTCATCGGAAACCAGCAACTGCAGGTGAGCCGGTGTCTGCCGCATCGAGACGGTGACGCTCGTGCCGCCGCTGTGGTCGATGGCGTTGTTCACCAGCTCGCCGAAAGCGTGCTGGGCCAGCCGCACGACGTTGGCGGGCAACGTGAAGTTCGGCGCGAAGTCGCGCGACCAGGGCAGGGCCTCGTCGAGCCCGGCCAATGGGTAGCGCTGCACGACCTGGCGCAGCAGCCCGGGCACATGGTGCGGGCGGCGCGGCATGCCGTGTTGGGCGATCCACTGCGTCTCGACCAGGCGGGCGATCGTCTTGCCTGCCGTGCGGCGACTGACCGACAGGCGTTGCATGAGATGTGCCGCCAGGTCGTGAGGATGGGCGAGAGCGGCCGCGGTGATCCAGGGAGTGATGGCCGTCAAGGCAATGCGCGACATGGCAGATCCTTTCGGTCGGCAAAGGGCCGTCCGAACGCCGAGTGTCGGCCACCGCGCGAACTGCGGGGCCGCGAAAAGCCGGGTGAACGCCAGCCAGTTTCGCCGGCGAATCCCCCGGATTCGGGCATGTTGCAGCGCAAAACCTGGCACCTCGGCTCGCTAGAATCGAACGAGTTACCGCCAGGTTACCGACGAAGGTGCGTGGCAAGCCGAACGACTCACTTCCGGAGAACGACTATGCCTCTCGTTTCGATGCGCCAACTGCTCGACCATGCCGCCGAAAACGGCTACGGCATCCCCGCCTTCAACGTCAACAACCTGGAGCAGGTTCAGGCCGTGATGACCGCGGCCGACGAAATTGGGGCGCCGGTGATCCTGCAGGCCAGTGCCGGTGCGCGCAAGTACGCGGGCGAGCCGTTCATCAAGCACCTGATCCAGGCCGCGCTCGAGCAGTGGCCTCACGTCCCGCTGGTGATGCACCAGGACCACGGCCAGAGCCCGGACGTCTGCAAGGGCGCCATCAACCTGGGCTTCAGCTCGGTGATGATGGACGGCTCGCTGCAGGCCGACGGCAAGACGATCGCCAGCTACGACTACAACGTCGACGTGACGCGCAAGGTGGTCGACATGGCGCATGCGCTGGGCGTCACCGTCGAAGGCGAACTCGGCTGTCTGGGCTCGCTCGAGACCATGAAGGGCGACAAGGAAGACGGCCACGGCACCGAGGCCACGATGACGATGGACCAGTTGCTGACTGATCCCGAGCAGGCCGCCGACTTCGTCAAGCGCACGCAGCTCGACGCGCTGGCCATCGCCATCGGCACCAGCCACGGCGCCTACAAGTTCACCCGCAAGCCCACCGGTGACATCCTGGCGATCGGCCGCATCAAGGAGATCCATCGCCGCATCCCGAACACCCACCTGGTGATGCACGGCAGTTCCAGCGTGCCGCAGGATCTGCTGGCCGAGATCCGCCAGTACGGCGGCGCAATGAAGGAGACCTATGGCGTGCCGGTCGAGGAGATCCAGGAAGCCATCAAGCATGGCGTCCGCAAGATCAATATCGACACCGACATCCGCCTGGCCATGACGGCGGCCATCCGCAAGTACTTCGTGCAGAACCCGGAGAAGTTCGATCCGCGCGACTACCTCAAGCCGGCCCGAGAGGCCGCCAAGGTGATCTGCAAGCAGCGCTACCAGCAGTTCGGCTGCGAAGGCCAGGCGGGCAAGATCAAGGGGCAGGCGCTGATCGACGTGGCCAAGCGATACGCGAGCGGTGAACTGGCGCAGACGGTGGTCTGAGCCGCCAGGGCGGCCTCGCGACGACCCGGCTTCGGCCGGGTTTTTTCATGGGGCCGCTCACTAGAATTCGGCGATTCCCCTGAAACGAACGCCTTCGCGGCGACAAAGGAGCTCCATGACTGCCGCCATGCTCGAAAGCACCATCCGCTCTCTGCCTCTCGTTGCCAAAGGCAAGGTGCGCGACAACTATGCGGTGGGCGCAGACCGGCTGCTGATGGTGGCGACAGATCGCCTGAGCGCCTTCGACGTGGTCATGGGGGAACCCATTCCGGGCAAGGGCGAGATGCTGACGCGCATGGCGCTGTTCTGGTTCGGCAAACTGGGCCACATCGTGCCCAACCATCTGACGGGGCAGGATCCGGAAAGCGTGGTGGCGCCGGAAGAGCGTGAGCAGGTACGCGGACGTTCGATGCTGGTCAAGCGGCTCGAGCCGCTGCCGGTCGAGGCCGTGGTGCGTGGTTTTCTGGCTGGCAGCGGTTGGAAGGAGTACCAGGAGGGACAGTCCGTCTGCGGTGTGGCCTTGCCCGCCGGGCTCAAGAATGCGAGCAAGTTACCCGCCCCCATATTCACGCCAGCGACCAAGGCCGAGATGGGCTCGCACGACGAGAACATCAGTTTCGATCGGATGAAGCAGATCATCGGCGACGTTCTGGCAGAGAAGGTCCGGGAGACATCCGTTCGTCTCTACGCCGAGGCCGCCGCCTTCGCCTTGCAGCGCGGGATCATCATCGCGGACACCAAGTTCGAGTTTGGTCTGGACAAGGACGGGACATTGACCCTGATGGACGAGATCCTGACGCCCGATTCATCCAGGTTCTGGCCCGTTGAAGGGTACGTCGAAGGCGCGAATCCGCCGAGCTACGACAAACAGTTCGTCCGTGATTGGCTAGAGCGGGCGACAGTTCACGGACAGCCTTGGAACAAGAAAGCGCCCGCCCCGCCCCTGGACGCTGAAGTAGTCCTCAAGACTTCTGCGAAGTATCAAGAGGCGATGAAAACTCTGCTGGGGTGAAGAATGAAATCACGTTTTCT
>ERZ795044.266-NODE-266-length-48075-cov-8.577593_pt1 | contig 48075 bp, 32 predicted proteins | sample MGYA00375128_ERZ795044 | MGnify/ENA primary metagenome ERZ795044 (study PRJEB30173, sample SAMN05720213) | anaerobic digester metagenome | isolation source: active sludge of municipal wastewater-treating anaerobic digesters | place: USA | collected 2014-12-22 ...
ATGCGCGCGCTCGCACTGGCCACCCTCCTGCTTGTCTCGCTGGCGCCGCGGTCCAGCGCCCAGGTCACGCGCGCCGAGCGCCGGAAGTGGCTCGCCCCGGGGACCAACACCACCGACGATCCGCGTCGCATCCCCATGCCGCCCAACGACGGCCCGGTGGCGACGCTCGTGCTGCGCGGTGGGCGCGTGTGGGATGGCACCGGAAGCGCCGCACGCGCGGCGACCGTGGTCATCACCGGCAACAAGATCGCCGCCGTCCTTCCCGCCAGCAGCACCGCGTGGCCCAAGGATGCGCGCGTGATCGACGTCGCGGGCAAGACGGTGATGCCCGGGCTCATCGACCTGCACACGCACATCGACTATCGCACGCCCGGCAACTCCGATGCGCGGGCGTGGAGTCGTGCCGACGGGGCGCTGCGTGGCGTGGAACGGCTGCGCTTCTACATCGAGGGGGGGATCACCTCGATTCGTGACACCGGCTCCGACGGCGAGACGCCATTCCTGCTCAAGGAATGGGTGAACGAAGGACGACTCGCCGGGCCGCGCGTCTTTGCGGCGGGCTCGCTCATCACCGGCAAGGGCGGGCACGGCGCCGAGGTCGACATCGAAAGCGGGATGCCCCTCGCAAGCATTCGTGAGGCGTCGGGACCGCAAGAATGGCGCGAAGCGGTGCGTCAGCAGTTCCGGAAAGGGGCCGACTTCATCAAGCTCTCCAGTCATTTTTCGGAGGAGGAAGTGAAGGCCGCCGTCGACGAGGCGCACTCGCTCGGCATCAAGGTCACCGTCGATGCCGAGACGTTCTACATCGAGCGCGCGGTCCGTGCGGGCGTCGACATGGTCGAGCATCCGCTCCCGCGTACCGACGAGACCATCCGGCTCATGGCCGAGAAGGGGGTCGAGTCGGACCCGACGCTCATCCCCTACACCCTCATCTTTCGCCTGGCGGGGGGCTACTTCGGCAGCACGAGCCGCCGCTTCACCTTCTCCGACTCGGCCAACTTCGCCGTGGTGAAGAAGATGAAGGACGCCGGCGTCAAGCTGGGGATCGGGACCGACCTGGTGTCCGACTGGTATCGCTACCTCCCGTGGCCCTACCACGAGGAGATGCGGCAGTTCGTTAGGCTCGGTTACACCGTCCCGGAGGTGCTGGGCATCGCCACGCGGGTGAACGCCGAGCTGCTCGACATGGGCGACAAGCTGGGGACGCTCGAGGTGGGGAAGCTGGCCGACGTGCTGGTGGTGGCGGGGAATCCCGACGTGACGCTCGACGACATCGCCAAGGTCGACCTGGTGATTCGCGATGGGCGCCTGCAGGTGCAAGGCGGGGCGGTGGTGACGCCGCGGCACGAGCCGGTGCCGCCGCCGCCGGTCAACCGGGCGCCGGGTGGGGATCGACGCGTTCCGTGACGCTCGAGATTCGGGGACTGACAAAGACCTATCCCAACGGGGTCCGCGCCCTCAACGGCATCGACCTGTCGATCGGGAAGGGGCTGTTCGGGCTGCTGGGCCCCAACGGCGCGGGGAAGTCGTCGCTCATGCGAACGCTGGCCACGCTGCAGCTGCCGGACAGCGGATCGATCACCTTCGGGGAGATCGACGTGCTCGCACGCCCCGACGCGCTTCGCCGTGTGCTGGGCTACCTGCCGCAGGAGTTCGGCCTCTATCCCAACCTCTCGGCCGAGGTCACGCTCGATCACTTCGCCACGCTGAAGGGGATCGCCGAGCGGGGGGCGCGAAAGGCGCTGGTGGCGCACCTGCTCAACCAGGTGAACCTGTACCAGGTGCGCAAGAAGCATGTCGGGACCTTCTCCGGTGGGATGAAGCAACGGCTCGGCATCGCCGTCGCGCTCGCCGGAGGGCCCCAGCTGCTCATCGTCGACGAACCGACGGCGGGACTCGATCCCACGGAGAGCCGGCGCTTTCTCAACCTCATCGCCGAGATCGGCGAGGAGATCGTGGTAATCCTGTCGACGCACATCGTGGAAGATGTGCGCGAGTTGTGTCGGTCGATGGCCATCATCAACCGCGGGCGGGTGGTGCGAGCCGGCGACCCGCGCCAGATCGTGGCCCAGCTAGCCGGGCGCGTCTGGCGCAAGGAGGTAACCAAAGCCGAGTTGCCGGTCGTGCAGGCCACGCATCATGTGATCTCGGCGCAGCTCCTGGCGGGGACACCAGTGGTGCGTGTGTACGCTGAAACCTCGCCGGGCGCCGGCTTCACGGTGGTGGAACCCGACCTCGAGGACGTCTACTTCCACGAACTGAGCCTCGTACAGCGGGAAGCGGCGGCCTAACGTGCTCGCCTCGGTCGCAGCGTTCGAGCTGCACTTTCACCTCACGCGCCCCATCACCTGGTTCTACTTCGTCCTCTTCGTCGCCGAGGGGGTGCTCTTCATGGCGACGGGGATGGAGGTCGTGGCGGGGGGCGGAGTGGGGACGGTCGCGCGCAACGCCCCGTTTGCCATTGCCGCCGCCCTCCTCACCTTCACCGCGCTCAACCAGGTGATCGTGACGGGGCTGGTCGGGACGTCGGTGCTGCGCGACTACCAGTATCGCACGCACGAACTCGTCTTCACCACGCCGATCACGAAGCGCGACTACCTCGGCGGGCGCTTCCTGGGCGCCTTCGCGATCATGGCGCTGGTGCATGTCGGCCTGCCGGTCGGGCTCCTGCTCGGCACCCTGGTGCCGCGGTCGGGAGGCCCGCCGCTCCCGCCAACCGCGTTCCTTCCGTACGTGACGCAGTACGCGCTCCTCGTCCTCCCCACGTTGTTCCTGACGAGTGCGATCTTCTTCGCGGTCGGCGCGCTCACCCGTAGCCTCTTCGCGATCTATACGCAGGGGTTGGTGCTCCTGGTGGTGCAGCTCCTCACGGGCACCCTGCTGTCCAACCTGGACAGCCAGCGCCTGGCCGCGCTCCTCGACCCGTTTGGCGGGCAGGCGTTCAGCCTCCTCACGCGCTACTGGTCGGTGATGGAGAAGGGGAGCCGGCAGATTGCGGCTGACGGGTTCCTGCTCGAGAACCGCCTCGTGTGGATGGGAGTGTCGCTGGCGCTGCTCGGGGCGACCTACGCGGCCTTCCGCTTCCGCGCCGCGCCGGTGGTGCTGGGACGGGCGAAGGCGGCACGTGACGAGGAGGTGACGCCGGCACCAGCGGCGGTCGCCCATCCCGGCCAACGGTTCGACGGCGCCGTCTGGCGCGCGCAGGTGGCCAGCAGCACGCGCCTCGCCTTCTGGAGCGTGGTGCGACAGCCGACGTTCGCGGCGATCGTGGCCATGGGCATCGTGCTCCTTTTGGTGTCGTCGCGGAACGTGGACGTGCTCTACGCGCAGGTCTCGTGGCCGCTCACCTATACCGTCGTCGAGACGCTGGCCAACAGCTTTCTCCTGCTCTTCATCCTCATTGTCACGCTGTACACGGGCGAGGCGGTGTGGCGCGAGCGACAGCTCAAGGCCGACCAGATTGCCGACGCACTTCCCTCGGGGACGAGCGTGGCGCTGCTCGGAAACCTCGCGGGCCTCGTCCTCGTCGAGGCACTCCTGCTCCTCATCCTCGCGGTCGTCGGGATGTGCATTCAGACGGCGAAGGGATACACCCACTTCGAGCCGGCGCTCTACCTGCGTTACCTCTTCGGCATCACCTTCCCCGCGCTGGTGCAGCTGACGGCGCTCGCCTTCGCCGTGCACGTCGTGGTCAACCAGAAGTACGTTGGCCACGTCGTCATGGTCGCCTTCTGGGGTGGCGGGATCGTCCTGGCGCAGCTGGGTGCGGGTCACCCGATGGTCCGCTACGCGCAAGTGCCCGTGTTCCGCTACTCGGACCTGTATCGCTTTGGTCCGTTTGTTGGCGAGCTGACGGTCTCGGCGCTGTACTGGAGCGGCGTTGCCGGCCTGCTGACGGTCGTCGCCTTCCTCCTCTGGGTGCGTGGGACCGAGAGCCGCTGGCGGGTGCGCTGGGAGGACGCGCGGCGGCGGTGGACCGGGAGTGTCGCGACGACGGCCGGCGCTTCGTGCGCCCTCGCCCTGGCCGCGGGTGGGACCTTCTTCTACAACACCAACATCCTCCATCAGTACCGGAGCGCATCCGGCACGCGCGCGGCGCTTGCCGCCTATGAGCGCGCATACAAGCCGCTCGAGTGTCTGGCGCTCCCGCGCCTGGTGGCGGCCGACGTGCGCGCCGACCTCGAGCCGGAGCGCCGGGCCTTTGGCGTGAGCGGGACGTTCACCTTCGTCAACAAGCACCAGCGCCCGCTCGACTCGCTCCTCGTGATGGTCGCGCACCGGGAGCTGCAGGTCGACACGCTGCGGTGGAATCGTCCGGTGACCACGCTGACGACCGACGCGGCGAGCGGCATGCGGGTCGAGCGGCTCGCGACGCCCCTTGCGCCTGGCGACACGATTCGCCTGCGCTATCGCGCCCGCTATGCCCCGCGCGGCTTCACCGGCGACGGCTCCGCACCGGTCATCACGGCCAACGGGACGTACTTCCGGCGCGACTGGTTCCCGGTCCTGGGCTATGCGCCGAGCCTGGAACTGGTGGACGAGGAGGACCGACGAACGGAAGGGCTCCCACCCCGAACCCGAGTCGCCTCGATCGACGACGTCGCAGCGCGCGACAACGCCTACATGTTAGGCGACAACGCCGACTGGATCGCCTTCCGCGCCACGGTCAGCACCGCCCCCGACCAGGTGGCGGTGGCGCCGGGGATGTTCGTCCGCGACTACCAGGAGAACGGGCGTCGGGTGTTCGAGTACGCGATGGACGCGCCGATGTCCAACGACTACGCCATCCTCTCGGCTCGTTATGCAGTGCGGCGCGAGTCGTATCGGGGCGTTGCCCTCGAGGTCCTCTACCATCCCGGTCACGCCTTCAACGTCGACCGGATGATGACGGCGATGAGAGCCTCGCTCGACTACTACACCACGCACTTCGGTCCCTACCAGTTCCGGCAGCTGCGCATCGTCGAGTTCCCGCGCTATGCGCAGTACGCGCTGGCCTTGCCGGGGACCATCCCCTTCTCCGAGGCCGCCGGCTTCATCGCACGCCCCGGCGATGGCCCGGACGACCTGGACATGCCGTTCTACGTCACCGCCCACGAGGTAGCGCATCAATGGTGGGGGCACCAGGTGGCGGGGGCCGACGTGCAGGGATACGCCTGGCTCTCCGAAGGGCTGTCCAACTACTCGGCGCTCACCGTGATGGAAAAGCGCTACGGGCGCGAACGCCTGCAGAAGTTCCTCGCCTATGAGCTCGACCAGTACCTGCTGGGACGCGGCGCCGAGCGGAAGGGCGAGCTCCCGCTCATGCTCGTCGAGGGGCAGCCGTACATCCACTACAACAAGGGATCGCTCGCGCTCTACGCCTATCGAGAGCTGATCGGCGAAGCGGCGATGAACCGGGCGCTCGCGTCGTTTCGCGCGGCCACCGCGTTCAGCGGACCGCCCTATCCGACGAGTCGCGACCTGATACGCGCCCTCGCGGCGGAAACGCCCGACTCGCTGCAGTACGCCAGCACCGACCTGTTCCAGACGATCACGCTGTGGGACAACCGAACCGAAGCAGCCACCGCGCGGCGGCGCGCCGATGGCTCGTACGAGGTGTCCATCACCGTCGGCGCCCGGAAGTTCCGCTCCGATAGCCTGGGGACGGAGCGCGAGATCCCGGTCGGTGATCTCGTCGACATCGGCGTGTTTGGTGACCCGACGCCGGGCAACCGGCTCGGCGCACCGCTCCACGTGCAGAAGGCGTGGCTGCGGCGCGCGGATACGACGTACACCGTGGTCGTGCGCGCGCGTCCGGTGCGCGCGGGGATCGATCCGTACAACGTGCTCATCGACCGCAATCGGCGGGACAACGTGAAGACGGTGACGGTCGTCTCCGCCCCCGCCCCGCGCGCGCCGTAGCCGCCGACGAGTGCTGCTCGGTCAGTCGCGCGAAAAGACCTGCCGCACGTCGTCACCGACGCGCGTCACCTTCCCCGTGGTGCGCGAGATGGGGCACCAGAGCGTGCGCGTGCGCGCCAGCACGCGCCGGTCGCTGGCGCGCAGGATCTCCACGAAGCGCTCGAAGCGCACGCTCTCCGCCTGCCCCACCCAGGTCGACGCGACGATTGCGTCCCCGGGGAGCGCGGGGTGCTTGTAGTCGATCTCGTGCCGCAGCGCGACCCAGGCAAACGCCTCCTGCTGCTCGGGCGTCGCCAACGCGCGCCAGTGCGCGGTGGCCACGTCCTGCGCCCAGCGGAGGTAGACGACGTTGTTCACGTGCCCCAACTCGTCGATGTCGTCGGGGGTGATCGCCAGTGGAAGCTCGTAGCGGTCGATCGGATCGGGCGTGGCGGAGGACGACATGGACGCTGGGGCAGGTGTAGCGCAGAGGGCCTGATGGAAACAACGTCGCGTCCGCGACAGGTCAACCGTGATCGTCGGCGAAGATCCGCGCGGTTGTTCCCGATCGGCCGCCGCGCTAACGTCGTGCCACCTCGCATCTCGCCCCTCGCCCTCCCCGCGCCGACCCTCGTGATGTCCATGCGTCGCCTTCGCGCCCTCAGACCGTCGCTCGCAGCCCTCACGCTCTTCGCCACGCTGGTCTCGCGACCGCTCGCGGCCCAATCCACCAAGCGAGGGAGCGCTCCCGCCCCGTTCTCCGTGGTCGAGGCGACGATCCCCGAGATGCGCGCCGCCCTCGCGTCCGGGCGCATCACCTCGCGACAGCTCGTGCAACAGTATCTCACCCGCATCGCGCTCTACGAGGACCGGCTCAACGCGATCATCTCGATGAATCCCAACGCGCTGGCGGAGGCCGACGCGCGCGATCGCGAGCGCGCACAAGGGAAGGCACTCGGCCCGCTGCACGGCATCCCGGTCGCGCTCAAGGACAACATCAACACGGTCGACATGCCGACCACCGGCGGAGCGCTCGCCTTTGCCGACCTGTATCCGCCGTACGACGCGACGCTCACGAAGAACCTCCGCGACGCGGGCGCCATCATCCTTGCCAAGACGCAGCTGACGGAGCTCGCCAACTGGATCGCCAGCGGGATGCCGGGGAACTACAACGGGCTCAATGGTTACGGGATGAACCCGTGGGACCCGCGGCGCGACCCGCGCGATGCCAACTTCGACGGGCGCCCGGTCCTGAACACCGGCGGCTCCTCGTCAGGCGTCGGGACCAGCGTCTCGTTCTGGGCGGGCAACGTCGGCACCGAGACGTCGGGATCGATCCTCTCGCCGGCGCAGCAGAACATGCTCGTGGGGATCAAGCCCACGGTGGGGCGCGTGAGCCGCTGGGGGGTCATCCCGATCACCGCCGACCAGGACACCCCGGGGCCGATGACGCGCACCGTCACCGACGCCGCCATCATGCTCGGTGCCATGGAAGGAGCGGCGCCGGACCCTAGCGACGCGGCAACCAAGGCCTGCCCGCCCCCCGCCGGGCGCGACTACACGAAGTTCCTCAACGCCAAGGGGCTCGCGGGCGCCCGCATCGGCATCCCGCGCGCCTTCTTCTACGACCGCCTCGCCCTCCCCGGTAGCAGCAACCCGCGGGGCGGGATCACCGATGCCCAGCGCGCGGCGATGACCGAGGTGATCGCCGTCCTCAAGGCGCAGGGGGCCGAGGTCGTCGACCCGGCGGACATCCCCAGCGTGGTCGACACGGTCGCCAGCCACAACTTCCTCAACTGGAACACCTGCGGGGGGCTCGACAACGGCAAGGGGCGCGATGCCGACTGCTCCATCGGCTTCAAGTACGGGATGAAGCGCGACTTCAATGCCTGGCTCAAGTCGTTAGGCGACAAGGCGCCGGTCCCGTCGCTCACCGCGCTGCGCCAGTGGAACATCGCCCACCAGCGGGCCGGCGCCATCAAGTACGGCCAGGCGCTGCTCGACATCTCCGACGAGATGGACCTGCAGGCGGATCGGGCGCGCTACGACGCAGATCGTCGGAAGGACATCCTCCTCTCCGCCACCAACGGGATCGATGCCGCGATGAAGGCCAACCGCCTCGACGCGCTCCTCTTTCCCGGCGTGAGCAGCGCGGGTATCGCCGCCCGACCGGGCTACCCGTCGATCACGGTTCCCTTCGCGCTTCTCCCCGTGACCCCGGGCGCCCCCGGCGGCGGCGCGTTCCCCGCGGGCTTCGAGCCCAAGCCGGCCCCGTATGGCGTCACGTTCACCGCCGGAGCCTGTGCCGAGCCGAAGCTGATCGAGCTCGCGTACGCCTTCGAGCAGGCCACGAAGCGGCGCAGGTCGCCGCCGCAGTTCCCGTAAGGGGCGCGCCTAGTCGCCGCTCGGCGCGGGAGTCGGTGCAGCCGGCGGTGACGCGGGCGGCGTCGCGTGCCCATGGCCGGGGCGTCGGAACCGCCCCAGCAGTGACGACCGCCAATGCTCCATGATCTCGTACACCGTCGGGATCACGACGAGCGTCAGGACGGTCGAGGCGATCACCCCGCCGATCACCGCCCGCCCCAGCGGCGCGCGGAAGTCGGCCCCCTCGCCGATGCCTAACGCCACCGGGATCATCCCGGCAATCAGCGCCAGCGTCGTCATCATGATCGGGCGCAGGCGAATGCGCCCGGCCTTGATGAGCGCGTCGCGCACGCTCAACCCGCCGTCGCGATGCGCCCACTTGGCAAAGTCGATGAGGAGGATCGCGTTCTTCGCCACCAACCCCATCAGCATCATCACCCCGATCAGGCTCATCACGTTGAGCGTGTCGCCGGTGAGCAGGAGCGCCAGCACCACCCCAATCAGTGAGAGCGGAAGCGAGAGCAGGATCACCAGCGGCTCGAGGAAGCTCCCGAACTGCACCACGAGGATGAGGTACATCAGCATCACGGCGATGCCGAGCGCGGTGATGATCGCGCTGAACATCTCGTTCTGGCTCTCGACCTGCCCCGCTTCGCTGATGCGGTAGCCGGGCGGGAGCGGGATCGACGTCACCCGGCGCATCACGTCGGCCGCCACGTTCCCCATCGAGGCGCCGAGCACGTTGGCGCCCACCGTCACCACGCGTCGCCGCTGGTAGTGGTCGATGCGCGCCGGGCTCATCCCCGCCGTCACGGTGGCCACCTGCGACAGCGGGACGTACGGCATCGCTCCGTTCGCCCCGGGACGCTGCCCGGTGAGCATGATCGGGAGTTGCGCGACGTCGGCGGCGCGCGAGCGCGCATCCGGCGCCAGGCGCACGCGCACGTAGCGCGAGATCCCCGACGGATCGACCCACGTCCCCGCGTCGACCCCGGCGAAGGCGAACCGCAGCGACGTGGCCAGCTGCCCCACGCTCACGCCGAGCGACGACGCGAGCGCCCGGTTCACGCGGATCGCCAGCTCGGGGGTCTGTCCCCTGGTCGAGAGCCCGACGTCGACCGCGCCGGGGACGACGCGCACCGAGTCGGCGACTCGCTCGGCGATCGTGGCGAGCTGCTGCGCATCGGGGCCCTGCACCTCGAGTTGCATCTGCTTCTGGTTGCCGGCCAGGCTGCCAGCATCGTACGTGTAGGCCACCGCCCCCGAGATGCTGGCCACCTCGCGGCGGATCACCTGCCCGAAGTCGAGCTGCGAGATGTTGCGTTTCTGCTTGGGGACCATGCGCACATAGACCGTCGCTTCGTCGACGGCCCCCGAGCCGCTCGAGCTGCCAACGGTCGTGTAGGTGTACGCCACCACGCCCGTGTGCGCGCGGATCTGGCGCGCGACTTCCTCGGCCTTGAGTGTGGTGTACTCCAGCGACGACCCGGGCGGCGTCTCGATCGAGACGTTCAGCTCGCCGTTGTCCATGACCGGCTGGAAGCCGAACCCCCCAAAGGCCACCTGCAGCCAGAGCGCGAGCACCAGCGTGGTCGTGGCGATGCCGATCATCCACCAGCGGTGGTCGAGCGCCCAGGCGATGATCTTCTCGTAGCGCTCGGCCTGCCGGTCGAACCAGACGTTGAATCGGTCCAGCGCGCGGGCGATCGGGTTGCGACGCTCGTGCGCCTCGAGCTGCGGATCGGGCCAGTAGGCCGACAGCATCGGGTCGAGCGAGAACGAGACGAAGAGCGAGACGAGCACCGCGCTGGCGATCGTCAGGGCGAACGGCTTGAAGAGCTGACCGGCGATCCCCGGCATGAAGCCGACCGGGACGAAGACCGCCACGATGGAGAAGGTGGTCGCCGCCACCGCGAGCCCGATCTCATCGGTCCCTTCGTGCGACGCCGTCACGTGGTCTTTTCCCATCTCGACGTGTCGCACGATGTTCTCGCGCACGACGATCGCGTCGTCGATGAGGATGCCGATGGCCAGCGAGAGCCCCATCAACGACATCACGTTGAGCGAGAAGCCGAAGAGCAGGAGCGGGGCGAAGGCCGTCAGCACCGACACCGGGAGCGCGAGCCCCGTGATGACCGTGGAGCGCCACGAATTGAGGAAGAGGAAGACCACGAGGACCGTCAGCAGCGCCCCCTCGAACAGCGTCTCCTGCACGTTGCTCACCGAACGGCGCACGCGCGCCCCACCATCGCGCACGAACTCGATCGACACCCCGGCGGGGAGCGTGGCCTGCAACTCCGCGACGCGCGCACGCACCGCGTCGCCTACGCCGGTGGTGCTCGCCTCGCGCGACTTGATGATGTCGAGCCCGATCGCCGGGACGCCGTTGAACAGCGCGGCCGACGTCGGCTCCGCGGCCCCGGCTTCCACGTCGGCGAGCTGGCCGAGCCTGACGAGTTGCCCCGTGCGTTGCGCGACGACGATGTCGGCAAAGTCCGAGGGCGCCCCCAGTCGGCCGTCCAGACGAATCACGCGGTTCTCGAGCGCCGCATTCACCCGCCCCACGGGGGCGGCGAGATTCTGCGCGCGAATCGTGTTCACCACCTGGTCGATCCCCACCCCGGCCGCGGCCAGGTCGCTCGGGCGCACGTTGATGTTGAGCTGTGCGCTGTCTCCCCCGACGATGGTCACCTGTGCCACGCCAGCGATGGAGCGCAACTCGCCGCCAATCGTCTGGTCGGCCAACTGCGTGAGCTGCGGCGTGGAGAGCGTCCGCGACGTGAGGGCGAGCGACACGATGGGCAGCTGCGTCGGATCGAACCGGTTCATCACCGGCTCGAGGATCTCCTGCGGGAGTTGCGGACGCACCGCCGACATCGCGTCGCGCACGTCCTGCATCGCCTGGTCGATGTCCTTGGAGAAGACGAACTGCACCACGACCTGTCCAAAGCCGTCGGTCGACGTGGAGTTCATCCGGTCGACACCGCTGATCGATGACAGCTTGTCCTCGATGCGCGTGACCACCTCGCGCTCCACCACGTCGGGGGCGGCGCCGGGGTAGGGCACGGCGACGAAGACGACGGGCGGCGTCAGCTCCGGAAACTCGTCGGTGCCGAGCCGAAAGAGCGACGCCAGGCCGAAGACCACGAGGGCGATCATCGAGACGACGGTGATGATCGGTCGCTTGATCGCGAAATCGGAGATGTACACGGCGTACTGACAGAGGGGTGCGGCGCTCCGTGGCGTCGCCGAATGACGTGTGGCCAGAATTCCCGCGTATGCTACTCAGGGACGCACGGCCGGGCGACCATCGGCCCACGGCACGTTCACCCGAGCGCTCGTTCGTCCTGCGTTCGTTGCACCTCCGGCCGCTCGTGGCCTTGCCGGGCGCTCCCGTCTCGGCCGGCTAGCGCTGCGCGGCGATCGCGCTCTCCAGGACGTCGCGCATCTGCTCGCCGTCGAATGGCTTCTCGAGAAAGAGCCAGGGACGCCCGGTGAGCACCAGGTCACGCGTGAGCCCCGCCGTTTCGCCCGACATCAGCACGATGGGGAGCGAGGGGACGAGCGCTCGTACGCGACGCGCCAGCTCGGGGCCGTCCAGCGATGGCATGCGGACGTCGGTCAACAGGACGTCGAAATCGCCTGGCCGCGCGCCCAGCTGCCGCAGAGCCTCGAGTCCGGTGGCGCAGGGGGTGGCGCCCCATCCCAATCGGGTGAGTTGCCGCACGATCATCTCGCGCACCGCGGCGTCGTCGTCCACCACCAGCACGCGATGCGGGGCCGGCGCCGGCGCCGGCGACGCGGGCGTCACGCGCCCCCCGCGTCCCTCGCGGTTGCGGGGCGAGACGTCGCGCACGATCAGTTCGAGGTATCGGTCGCTTCCCGGGAGTTCCACCCGCGCAGCGGTGAGCGCGAGGTCGCGCCCCGAGTCGCGCACGTAGGCCCGCAGCAGCTGGTCGCAGGCACCGTGAATGTAGGCAGCATCCGCTGGAGCCCCGTCGTACTGCGACAGCAGCGCGGGGAACGACACGCCGGGGCGGACTACGTGCGGGGCCAGGCACCGCTCGGCGGCGGGATTGGCGTGCCGCACCGTCCCGTCCTCGTCCATGAGGACGATCCCGTCAGGTGCACGCTCGACCAGCACGCCGAGGCGCGCGGCCAGCGTTTGCGCCTGCTGGGTCAACTCCAGCATGGCGTGCCGAGCGACGATCACGAGCATCGTGGCCCCGACGCAGGCGAACTCGGTCATGATCACGCCGGCGAGTGAGGTCGCGTCGACGTGGCCGGCGAGCACCGCCGGCCATGGGACCGACGCCGGGATCGCGACCAGGTAGATCACCGCAACGACGACCGCCTCGCGCGTTCCCAGCAGCAAGCACGTCCCGACGACGACGTTGGGGACGAAGACCATCGCCGGATCGAACGCGGCGGGGCCCAGGAACATGTCCAGCACCGTGTCGATCACCACCGCCACGAGGGTCAGTCGCGTGCCCGCGGTCGGGTGCCCGGCGCGCATGAGCCACAGCGACACGAGGCACGTCACGGCACCGACCACGTTGGTGACGCCCAGCGGCACGAGCGGGAGGCGCAGCACCACCTGCATGACGAAGGTCGTCAGGAGGAAGGTGCCAAGGCAGACCCAGGTCGCGATCGGACCGATGGTGGCCGCCAAGCGGGGCGCCTCGGTCGCCGTTAGAATGGGCGAGGCGCTCGTGGGAGAGACGGGGGGGTGGTTCAACGCGGTGGCAGGAGAGGCGTTGGGGCGGGGCCGCAAACCTGCCGTCGCTTAGCGGGGGTGGCAAGCCCCGGGGCGTGAGGGGCGAGCAAGATGAGTACAAAAGCAGCATTTCGGTGCGTGGTCGTGACGCCGGCGGTTTGGCACAAAGCACCCCCCCTCTCCGTACACCAAGCGTGCCCATGGCTGACCTGAACACCGAACGTGAGTTCCCCGGCCTCGTGAACGCCTTGGCCGGGGATTACACCATCGTCCGGGAGTTGGGGCGTGGCGGGATGGGGGTCGTCTTTCTCGCGCGCGACGACCGCCTCGACCGCCCGGTCGCCCTCAAGGTCCTCCCCCCGGCGCTCGCCTCCGACCCCACGGTCCGCGAGCGATTCCTGCGCGAGGCACGCACCGCTGCGCAGTTGTCGCATCCCAACATCGTCCCCGTCTACTCGGCCGACGAAGCGGCGGGGTGGGCCTACTTCGCCATGGCCTTCGTCGACGGGGAATCGCTCGGCGAACGACTCAAGGCGCTGGGGCCGCTCCCGGCCGATGCGGCGGTGCGACTGCTGCGGGACGCGGCCTGGGCCCTCGCCTACGCGCACGCCCGCGGCGTCGTCCATCGCGACGTGAAGCCCGACAACCTCCTGCTCGAACGCGGGACCGATCGGTTGGTCGTCACCGACTTTGGGATCGCACAGGCGCCGGAGGCGTCGCGCCTCACGCAGACCGGGCACGTCATGGGCTCGGTCCACTTCATGAGTCCCGAGCAGGGGGCGGGCGATTCGCTCGACGGGCGCAGCGACCTCTATTCGTTGGGCACCGTCGGCTTCCTCCTCCTCAGCGGGCGGCTCCCGTTCGACCATCAGCAGTCGGCGGCAATCCTGGTGCAGCGCGCCACGCGCGACGCCCCGTCACTGCGCAGTGTGGCTCCCACGGTGGCCGCGCCGATCGCGGCGGTCATCGATCGCTGCCTGGAGCGAGATCCCAGCTCGCGCCCGCCGACCGGCGAGGCGCTGGCCGAGCTGCTCGTGCGGGCGCTGCAGGACGTCGCCACCAGCGATGCGGCCTCCCCGTCGCAACCGGTGCTCACCGAGAGCGAGGCCAACCTCGTCTGGCGGCGCGCCGCGCAGCTGCAAGCCGAGGCGGCGTCGCGGCTCGAGTCACGCACGCGCGAGCAGGTGGCGCTGGCCCGCACCGACGGGCGCGATGGCGCCGGGCGCGAGCCGTCCGGCGGCTTCCGCGTCACGGCCGTGCAGGCGGCCGCCGAGGAAGCCGGAATCTCTCGGCAGTTTGTCTCACTTGCCCTCGCCGAGCTGCGGGCCGACACCGGAGCGGGGCAGGGGATGGTGGTGCGGTCGGCAGAACCGTCGGCGATCGTGCGTGCCACGCTGGGTCGCACGCCGCGGACCATCTCGATTTCGCGCGTCTTCGACCATTCGCCGCGTCGCGTGCTGGCTGCCATGGGGATGGCGCTGCAGCGCGCCCCGGCAGGGCTGCGCCTGCGCGAGACGATCGGCGGCCACGCGTTGCATGGTGGGGTGCTCGTCTTCGACATCCAGGGGATGGAGGGGTACACCTCTTCGGGGACGGGGGTGGCGTACGGCAACTACCTGTGGTCGTGGACGCGCTACCAGATGTGGGTCAAGACGCTGCGTGCGCAGCTCGCGCCGGTTGGCGGTGACTCGTCTCGCTGTGAAGTGACGCTCACCATCGAGCCTCCCGAGGGGCGCGCTGGCGCCCTGTGGGAATCGTTCGGCTTCGGGGCCGGGGGCGGGTTGACTGGGGCCATGGCGGGAGCGCTCCTCGCCAAGAAGGCGGTCCTCGTGGCGCTCTTCGGGCTGCCGACGGCGCTCCCCCTCCTCGCTGGCGGGGCGGTGCTCGGCGCGCTCGGCAATCGCCTGCTCTACCAGTACGCGATCCGTCAGTCGCGCGAGGAAATGCGCAAGGCGCTCGATGAGATCGGGCTCGAGTTCACGCGGGCGCAGACGTTCGGCGATCCCTTCGGCGACCCGGCGGGGGAGCCGCCACGACTGCGCCGTTAGGCACGCCGCGCGCAAGGTGCCTGTATCGCGAGTTTCGCGGGCAGTGCGCGCAGCGCTTGCAGCGCTTGCAGCGCTTGCACCACGCGCACGGGCTGGGGCGGCGCGCGGAGACCCACCGATTGCTCACCTCCCTGTCCGCTCGCCGGACGCATAGGTTGCCTCGGGTGCGCCGCCGGGCGAGGCCGTGGCGGCGCCCGTCATGTCGTTTGCCGTTCGACTTCCTTCGCATACGTCCGCATGCTCCGCCCGCTCTCTGCCTGCCTCGCCGCCCTCGTCGTCGCCTGCGCCTCTCCGGCTCCGGCCACGCTGACCCCTGCACCGGCGGCCGGCGTCAGCGCGCTCGCTCCCGGCGCCGCGCTCACCCCCGCGCAGCGCGCCTGGGTCGATCGCACGCTCGCCTCGCTTTCCTTGCGCGAGCGCGCTGGGCAGATGGTCATGGTCTGGGTCCTCGGCGACTACACCAACGCCGACGACTCGACCTTCGCCGAGGTGCGGCGCTGGATCGTGAACGACGGCATCGGCGGGGTGAGCATGTCGTTGGGGACGCCCATCGAAGTGGCGGCCAAGCTCGAGGCCTTCCAGAAGCTGGCCCGGGTGCCGCTGCTCGCGTCGTCGGACCTCGAACCGGCGTTAGGCAGGCTGGAGGGGGCGGTCTTCTCGCACTACCTGATGGAATCCGGCGGGGCGACCGTCTTTCCGACGGCCATGGCGATTGCGGCCACGGGGCGCGACCAGGATGCGTACGACGTCGGGCAGATCATCGGGCGTGAGGCACGCGCCGTGGGGATCCACGTGAACTTTGCCCCCACCGTCGACGTCAACAACAACCCGCAGAACCCGGTCATCAACACGCGCTCGTTCGGCGAAGATGCCGCGCGCGTGGCGCGCCTGTCGGCGCTGTTCGTGCAAGGGTCGCAGGCGGCGGGGACCATGGCCACCGCCAAGCACTTCCCCGGGCATGGCGACACCGACGTCGATTCGCACGCGGGGCTCCCCGTGGTCTCGGCGGACTGGGCGCGCTTTCGCCAGGTGGAGCTCGTCCCCTTCCGTGCCGCGATCGACGCCGGGGCGGCGCTCGTCATGTCGGCGCACATCGCCCTCCCCGCGCTCGAGGGTGACTCCACCACGCCGGCGACGCTTGCCCCGCGCATCATGACCGGGCTCCTGCGCGATTCGTTAGGCTTCCGTGGCGTCGCCATCACCGATGCGCTCACGATGGATGGCGTCGGCAAGGGGTACGGCGTCGCCGAGAGCACCGTCCTGGCCATCAAGGCCGGGGCCGACATCCTCCTCAAGCCGAGCGATCCCACCGGGGCCATCGACGCGATCGTGGCGGCCGTGGAGCGCGGCGAGCTGTCGCGGGAGCGGATCGACGCGTCGGTTCGCCGAGTGCTCGAGCTCAAGGCGCGTGCGGGCGTGGCGTTCAACCGCTTCGTCTCGTTGGACTCGTTGCGCCGCATCGTCGGGGCCCCCGCCCACCGCGCCGCTGCCCACGACATCGCCCGTCGCGCCGTCACCCTCCTGCGCGACCGCGGCGCCCTGGTCCCGAGCGCGGGCAAGCGCACCCTGCTCATCCAGTACATGCCCGAAACCGAGCTGCGGGCGGGACGGGCCTTCGCCGCGTCGCTGCGCAGCGGCAATCCGTCGCTGCGCGTCGTGAAGCTGTCGCCGTCCACGGCGGCGTCGCAACTCGATGCCCTCGCGCCGGCGATTGCGGGGGCGGAGCGCGTCGTGCTCGCCGCCTACGTGCGACGCATCGAAGGCGAAGGGCGCCCCGCCATCCCCTCGCACATTGCCGAGTGGATGGCCGGGGTGGCCAGGGCCGACTCCGCCGCGGCAGGGCAACGGCTGGTCTTCGTGGCCTTCGGGAATCCGTACCTGCTGCGGCAGCTTCCGGCGGTGGGGAGCTACCTGGTCACCTATGGCGTGGGAGACGCGCTGGAGCGCGCCGCTGCCGACGCGATTGGCGGGCGCGCGCGCATCACCGGGACGACCCCCGTGTCGCTCCCGGGGTTCTTTTCCCGGGGGGACGGGATTCAGCGTTAGGCAGGCCGCCGCACGGCCGGCCCCCCCCGGCGCGGGGCGCACGGCCAGCGCGTCTCTGCACCCGTCCGTTTGGGGCTCTCCGGGCAGGAGCTTGCGCCGGAGGCGCTGCCACGCCCTTTTTAGGGGTGTTGTTGTTGCAGCTTCCCGCATGGACCGCTCGCCCGCTACAGGCAGACCGAGGCCACGGATCGATACCGTGCGGCCTCGCGGCCTGTGCACCGATCTCCGTATTCGCCCCGCCGTGTTCGAGCCGCGCTGTACGGCCGTTGGGTCGCGACGTGGTGTCCAAGGCATCCTGACCTCTACGCGCTGGCACGGGCGTCGCCCGGCGCCGTTGCGCGGTCAGGATTCGGGCAGGTGCGGGACGTGCTAACGGTGTGTTGGTGCAGCAAGGCGCGGGAGCATGGCGCGGCTGGCGGTTGTGCGATCGGCAACGCGCGTGCGTGAACGGTGGGGTCAGGGGGAACGTGGCAATGGGGCTGGGATGGAGTGAGGGGATGAGACCGTGAGCGAGCTACGTACGCACTTGCAGCGCGCGCTGGATGGCGCGTTCGCCCTCGAGCGCGAGCTGTACACCAGCGATTCCACCCGCTCGTTCGTGGCGAACGACCTCGCGGGGGGGCGACAGGTCGTCCTGCGCCGGGTCGACGCCGAAGGGAGCACGCGCTCCTCGATCGAGCGATTCCTCCGCGAGGTGAAGCGCCTCGGGCGCCTGCAGCACCGGAACATCGTCCCCGTCTCCTCCGCCGGCGAACACGCGGGGGTGCTCTACTACACGATGCCGTTCATCGACGCGCCGACGCTGCGCGAACGGATGGCGACGGGGACGCCGGTCTCCCTGTCCGAGTCGATGCACGTGCTGCGCGATGTGGCCACCGCGATGGTCTACGCGCATGCGCAAGGCGTCGTCCACGGCGACCTGCGCCCCGAACGCGTCCTGGTGGCTGGTGGCACGACGATGCTCACCGACCTTGGCATCGTGCCGGCGATGGTCGGGTCGCGCCTGATGCCGCGCCAGTCGTTAGGGAGCCCTGCCTATCTTGCCCCCGAGCAGGTCGCGGGGGCGGTCGGCGACTCGCGCGCCGACCTGTACGCTTGGGGGGTGATGGCCTACGAGCTCGTCACCGGCGCACACCCCTTTGCGCGGCACACCACGCCGCAGGCCCTCCGGGACGCGCACCGTCTTCACGCGCCGGCGCCGATCGGTCGGGGCAACCCCTCGCTCCCCGCGGCGCTGGCGCGCGTGGTGATGCGATGCCTCGCGAAGGAACCGGACAAGCGCCCCCTGTCGGCGGCCGATCTCCTGGTCGCCCTGGACAACTCGGCGCGACCACAGGCGACCCCCGTGGGGCTCATGACGACCGCGGAGTTGGCGACGGACACCCGCCCCTCGCGCAAGCGCGGGGGCTGGCTTGCGGTAGCGCTGTTGTGCGCATCCATTGCAGCAGCCGGGTGGTTCCTGCTGCAGCGCACGCGCTGAGCGGCTCCCCCTCCCGCGTTGGTCACCTTCGCCCTCCCGCACCGGGGGGGCGGCGTGGCGTGCGCCTCCACCATCACGTGCCTCGTTCATGTCCGCTTCCCCCGCGACCGCCCCGGTCGGCTCCGTCCCTTCGCACGCCCGCGTCGTCGTCATCGGCGGCGGCGTGATCGGCTGTTCGGTGGCCTATCACCTCGCGCACATGGGGTGCCGCGACGTCGTCCTCCTCGAGCGGCACCAGCTCACCGCCGGCACCACGTGGCACTCCGCCGGGCTCATGGTGACGTTCGGCTCCACCTCCGAGACGTCGACCGAATTCCGGAAGTACACCCGCGACCTCTACGCCCGCCTCGAGGCGGAGACCGGCCTCTCGACCGGCTTCAAGCCCGTGGGCTTCATCGAGTGCGCCATCGATGCGGGACGCCTGGAGGAGTACCGGCGCGTCTCCACCTTCAACCGCTATTGCGGCATCGACGTCCAGGAGATCTCAGCCCGTGAGGTGCAATCACTCTTTCCCGTGGCCCGCACCGACGACATCCTGGCCGGCTTCTACGTGAAGGAGGACGGCCGCGTCAATCCGGTCGACGTGACGATGGCGCTCGCCGCCGGGGCGCGAATGCAGGGGGCGACGCTCCTCGAAGGCGTGGAAGCGACGGGGCTCCTCTCCGCCAACGGGGCGGTGACCGGCGTGCGCACGTCGGCCGGCGACATCACCTGCGAGATGGTGATCAACTGCGGTGGCGCGTGGGGGCGCGAACTCGGGGTGCAGGCTGGCGTCAACGTCCCGCTGCAGGCCGCCGAGCACTACTACCTGCTCACCGAGGAGATCGAGGGGGTCTCCAAGTCGTGGCCGGTGCTCGAGGACCCCGCCTCGTACGGCTACTTCCGCGAGGAAGGGGGCGGGTTGATGATCGGCCTCTTCGAACCCGTCTGTGCACCATGGCGGATCGAGGGGATGCCGACCGACTTCGCCTTCGGCGAGATCGCGCCCGATTGGGAGCGTGTGGGGGGCTACATCGAGACAGCGATGCAGCGCGTCCCGATCTCGCTCACCACCGGCGTGCGCAAGCTCTTCTGCGGCCCGGAGTCGTTCACCCCCGACCTCAAGCCGTGCTTGGGGGAGGCCCCCGAGCTCAGGAACTACTTCGTCGCCGCCGGACTGAACTCCATCGGCATCCTCACCGGCGGTGGGGTGGGGCGCGCGATGGCGCACTGGATGCTCAACGGACGCCCCGACTGCGACATGACCGGCTTCCACCTCGACCGGTTGCATCGCTATCAGGCCAACCCCGAGTATCGGCGCACGCGCACCGTCGAGTCGTTAGGGCTCGTGTACCAGACGCACTACCCCAACCGGTCGATGACGACGGCACGCGGGGCCAAGCGCGCGGCGATCCACGATCGACTCGCGGCGCGCGGTGCCTGGTTCAAGGACGTGAGCGGATGGGAAGGGGCCGACTGGTACACGGCGGATGCACGCCCCCCGGAGCCCGAGCCGCTCACCTTCGGCCGTCCCCGCTCCTGGGACAACTGGAAGGCGGAACACGACGCCTGCCGCACCGGCGTCATCCTGATGGACATGTCGTTCATGGCCAAGTTCCTCGTGCAGGGACGCGATGCCGGGCGCGTGCTCAACTGGATCTCGGCCAACGACGTGGATGGGGCGAGCGGGCGCACGACGTACACGCAGTGGCTCAACGAAGGCGGGACGCTGGAGGCCGACCTCACCGTCACCAAGTTCGAGCCGGGGTTCGCGGGCACGTCCGGCGAGCAGGCCTACATGGTGATTGCCTCCGATACGGCACACCGCCACGTGCTCACCTGGATCCGCCGCCATACCCCCGACGATGCGCACTGCATCGCCACCGACGTGACGAGCGCCTACGCGCAGATCAACGTCCAGGGGCCGCGTTCGCGTGAGCTGTTGCAGCGCCTGACGAGTGCCGATCTCTCCAACGCGGCCTTCCCCTTCCGCGCGGCCCGCGACATCGACATCGGCTTTGCGCGCGTGCTGCTGGTGCGCATCACCTACCTCGGCGAGTTGGGGTACGAGCTGTACATCCCGGCCGAACAGGCGGTGCACGTGTACGACCTGCTGGTCGACGCGGGGCGTGACCTCGGGTTGCGGCACGCCGGCCTCAAGGCGCTCGCGTCGCTGCGCATGGAGAAGGGCTATCGCGACTACGGGCACGACATCGACAACACCGATTCCCCGCTCGAGGTCGGGCTCGGCTTCGCGCTCAACCTGCGCAAGCCTGGCGGCTTCCTGGGGAAGGACGCCGTGCTTGCCAAGAAGGCAGCCGGCATTCGCAAGCAGCTGGTGCAGATCCTGGTGAAGGATCCGGAGCCGCTCCTCTTTCACGCCGAGGTGGTGCGGCGCGACGGCGTAGAGATGGGATACGTGCGCGCCGCGTCGTACGGCCACACGCTGGGCGGCGCCGTCGGCCTGGCGATGATCGAACGCGCCGACGCCACCATCGACCAGGCGTGGCTCGACGCCGGACGCTGGGATGTGGAGATTGCGGGGCGCCGCTATCCGGCGGTGGCGTCGCTCGCGCCGTTGTACGATCCGGCGATGGCGCGCATCAAGGCGTAGGCGATTCGACGTGGCATCTGACACTCACCCGTCACGCAGAGGCTCTGGTCCGATGATTCCGATCAGCGCGATGCGCGGCATTGGCGCGCTGTCCCTGGCGGTGCTGGCACTTGCACCTGTGCCGCTCACGGCGCAGGGGCGGGAGCCGTTTCCCGGGATGGACCGCTACATCGAGCAGGCGTTGGCGACCTGGAAGGTGCCGGGGATCGGCCTGGCGATCGTGCGCAACGACTCGCTGATCTATGCGAAGGGGTACGGCGTGCGCGCGGTCGGCAAACCCGAGCGCGTGGATGCGCAGACCATCTTCGCCATCGGCTCGTCGTCCAAGGCGTTCACGGCGGCGTCGATCGCGATGCTCGTCGACGAGAAGAAGGTCTCCCTCGATGCGTCGCCCGCGACGTACCTCCCGGGCTTCCAGCTGTACGACCCGTATGCCACCCGCGAGCTCACCGTCCGCGACCTGCTGAGTCACCGCAGCGGGCTGGCGCGCGGGGAGCTGGCGTGGTACGGCTCGGGCTTCGACCGCGACGAGATCGTGCGCCGCGTGCGCTACCTCAAGCCGACGTGGTCGTTCCGCACGCAGTTCGGCTACCAGAACATCATGTACATCACCGCTGGGCAGGTGGTGGCCAAGGTGTCGGGGAAGACGTGGGACGACTTTGTGCGCGAGCGGATCTTCGCCCCGCTGGGCATGACCGCGAGCACCACGACGATCCGCGGCCTCGAGTCGACGGCCGACCTGGCGCAGCCGCACGCCGAGATCCGCGACACCGTGCGTGCGATTCCCTGGCGCAACATCGACAACGCCGGACCGGCAGGGTCGATCAATTCCAACGTCGTCGACATGGCGCAGTGGGTGCGCCTGCAGCTCGGGCGCGGGGTGTATGGCACCCAGCGGCTCATCTCCGCGCGGCTGGTCGACGAGATGCACCAGGCGCACACGGTGATCCGCACCGACTCGGCGGCGCGGGCCAGCAACCCCGACACGCACCTGCAGGCGTACGGGCTTGGCTGGTTCCTGCAGGACTATCGCGGAAAGGTCCTCGTGCATCACGGGGGGAACGTCGACGGCTTCACGGCGCTGGTCGCCATGATGCCCGAGGAGAAGTTCGGCGTCGTCCTGCTCACCAACATGAACGGGACGGGGTTGCCGAACGCGCTGATGCTCAAGCTCTTCGACCTCCAGCTCAAGGCGCCGGCGAAGGACTGGAGCGGCGAGGGCTACAAGCGGTTGGAGCAGGCGCGGGCCCGGGCGCAGGCGGCGCAGGGCCGCGCCGAGGCGCGCGTGGCCAACACCACGCCCACGCTGCCGTTGGCGTCGTACACCGGGACGTACACCGACTCGCTCTACGGCGACGTGGTGATTACGGAAGCGAACGGCAAGTTGCAGCTGACGTTCGGCCCGACCTGGCGCGCGGAGCTCGAGCACTACCATTACGACGCCTTCCGCGCGCGGTTCGACACGCCGGTCCTGCCGCTGGTGCCGGTCACCTTCCGCATCAACGGGGCGGGCAAGGTCGACGAGGTCCAGCTCGACATGGCAGGGGTGGCGGAGTTCCGCCGCAAGCCGGCCCCTCCTGCTGGCGGAGGTCGTTAGGCGCGCACGCCGCGTGGCGGTGCCCGGTGGCGCGGGGTTCCGCCCGTGCGACAGGACCTAACGAGCCGTCGCCCCCGAGTCGGCCGCCACGCCAAGGCGCGCGCGCAGCGTCTCGAAGGCGGAGCCCTGCTCGCCCTGCTCGCCCTCCGCGATCTTGGCCGCGACGAGCGAGCGCAACGTGGAACCGTCCGCGCCCGCGTGGTCGGCGGCGACCCCGTGGTCCAGCAGGAAGAGCGCCACGTCGTACTCCTGGATCTCCACCGCATACATCGCCCCCGTCCATCCGCGGCGGTCGTCGCGCGTGGTCTCCAGCGCGGTGAAGTCGGCCCCGTGCTTGGCCAGCATCTCGAGCTTGGGGAGGGTGAGGTAGCTGGAGAAGTACAGCGGCTGCCCCTCGTAGTTGCGCATGTTGGGATCTGCCCCTGCCCCCAGCACGAGGTCGAGCAGGGGGAGCGTGTTGGGGCTGTTGCCGCCGAAGACGTAGGCGACCAGCAGGTGCGCATCGAGGTCGCCTTGGGAGAATTCCGGCTCGATGAGGTTGGGGAGCGGCTTTCCTCCGGCCTCGAGGAGCATCCGCACCGATGCCACGGCTTCCGGTGCGTCGTACGCCCCCGAGGCGTGTTCGATGGCGCGGCCGAGGATGGTGCGACCGCGCTTGCTGCGTGCGGTGAAGTCGATGGGGCCTTCGGCGATGATGCTGCGGACCGTGGCCGTGTCGTTCTTCTCGATGGCGCGCGCGAGGCGCGTGAGGCGGCGGTCGTCGAACTTGCCGTACAACGCCTTGCCGGCGGCGAGGTCGAAGCCGCGCAGCGTTTTCTTTGCCGAGGTGACGAGGAAGAAGACCAGCGGGATCGCCATGATCCCGAATCCTGCCCAGAAGGCCGGGCGCGGCCCCCCGCGTTGCCCCCAAATGAAGAGAGCGGCCGCGACGAGGAGAATGGGGCCGAGGATGACCGCGAAGCCGCGCGCCATCCCTCGCCCGGCAGCGTCGTCGCCCATGTTCTTCGAGACGAAGAGTACGGCGACGAACAGGCCTTCGAGGGCGAGGAGGATCCACCCGGTGATGACGGCGAGCTTCATGGAGAGGATGAGGGGGAGGCGGGGAATATGTCGCGAGGAACGCCCGCCCTCCACGTGTGCGCCCGGTTCCTACTTCCGCCCCCCCTTCCTGGGTGCGGGCGAGGGGCGCCCGGCGGCCGCGCGCACCAGCGTGGACGCGACCCCCGGTCCTTCGCCGGCCGGCGGTTCGGCGCCATACAGCGCGCGATACCAGAGGACCGAGATGAAGTGTGCGAGTGCGTCGTCGTCGCTGGCGACCTCCTCCACGAGGCGCGTGACGTCGGCCGCGCGTGCCGCGAACAGCCGGCGCGTGAGTTCGTCGACCATCCCACCCAGCGCGACGATCGTGAGCTCGATGTCGGCGCGCTCACCCTCGGCACTCGGGAATCGCCGCACGATCGAGTCGACGATGCGCCGGTTCCATCGGTCGCTCTCGCGGGCGAAGAGTGCCTTGAACGCCGGCTCATCCTCCGAGGCCTCGAGGAGGCAGCGCATCAACCCAGCGTTGGCCCGCGCCATGGTGACCCAGCGGCGGTTCGCCGCGAAGATCGTCTGGTACGGCGTCAGCGTCCCGCCATCGCGCGGCGCCGCCATGAACCGGTCGAGAAACTCGCCCAGTACGTCCATGGTGAGCGCCTGCTTGCCATCGAAGTAGCGATAGAGCACGGGGGCGGTGACCCCCGCGCGATCGCAGATGTCGGCCACCTTGAGATGGCGGTAGCCGACCTCGTTGAGCAGCGCGACGGTCGCCAGCCGAATGCGATCGCGCGTGCGCTCGCCCTTGCGGCGCGGTCCGGCGTCGCGCTGCTGTTCGGCGACCCAGGCGTGAAACGACGCCGTCTCGGGCGGTGCTGCCACCAGCGCTTTAGCCAAAGCGCTTCGACGCATCGGTCGCCGCGGCGCGCATCCCGCCCACCAGCGGTTCGTACATGCGCGACAACGCACCGGTCACGACCTTCCCCGCTTCCTTCGGCGTCCCGGCGCGGAACGGCGGGTTGGGATCGTACTCCACATTGAGCATCTCGGCCTTGGCGTACGTCTCGCCCGTCAGGCGCGACGTGATGACGAAGGCGAGGTCGAGTCCCGCCGTCACACCGGCACCCGTGATGCGATTGCGATCCTCGACCACGCGTGACTTGACGGGCGTGGCGCCGAGCTGGGCGAGGATGTCGTGCGTGACCCAGTGGGTGGTGGCCTTGTAGCCGCGCAGCAGCCCGGCCGAGCCCAGGACCAACGATCCGGTGCAAACGCTGGTGATGAAGCGGGCCGTTTCGGCCTGCTTGCGCAGGAAGGCGTGCAGCTCCTGGTCGCGCATCATCGCCATCGTCCCGAGCCCGCCACCCGGGACGAAGATGACGTCCAGGTTCTCGGGGCAGTCGGCGAAGGTGACGTCGGGGAGGAGCTGCGCGTTGCGCCCGGTGGCGATCGGCGCCTTGGTCTTGCCGACGATGTGCACGTGCGTGTTGAGCAGGTCCTCGAAGATCGACTTGGGGCCGAGCAGGTCGAGCGGGAACATCCCGGGATAGGCGACCAGGGCGATGCGGCGCCACTTGGTGGGGACGATCTGCTCTCGAACCTTGGCATCACCTTGCGCCAGGTCGTCGATGAAGCGCTGCATCGAGGCCATGGCGTCGCCCTGCTGCGGCACGAGCGAGGCCTCGGGCGACGCCGGCGTCGCGGCCGAGAGCGCGTCGGGCACGAGGGGCAGCGCGGCGAGCGAGGCGGCGGCGACGGCCAGCTGGCGACTGAAGTCTCGACGATCCATCTCGTCCCTTCTCCTGGAAACGGGGGAGGAAAAAAGCTAGTGGAGATTCACAAATAAGCACCTCCCTCCCCATTTCGCCAGCCGGGCGACCGGGCTGACCCCTGCGGTGCAGCGGCGCGCGTCGGCCGGCGCTAGTCGCCCCGCCGTCTCCGCTCCCGCAGCGTCACCGAGTTCCCCGGGGTCCCACTCACCACCCCGCGGCACACCGGCGACCCGCAGTTGCACTGGAACGAGGCACTGGTCTCGCCGAGCAGCGTGGCGAAGTCGAGCGTGAGCTCGTCGCCAGGCGCAATGTCGCGGCGCGCCACCACGTCGAGGCCGAAGAACTCGGTGTTGGGGTCGCACGAGTGGTTCTGTGGTGCCCACTCCGACGGGTTGGAGTCCCAGAGGACGAAGACCTCCTCCGAGACGGGATAGGCGTAGTGGCGAAAGCTCTCCAACTCCGATGCGCTCCACGTGCGCTCCACGTGCCCCCGGGTCACGATGCGCTGCGCCCGCTCCTCGCCGTGGAAGACGATCTCCCCCTTCGTGATGGGACGCGTGGCGTGGATGCCGTAGCCGGCGATGGGGCTCCCCTCGATGCGGAACGGGCGCACGCGCCGCCGGTGCCGAGCAATCCCTTCGGCGACCATCAGCTTGGCGAAGCCGGCCTGCCCGATCCCGTCGTGCTTGAGGATGTAGTCGGCGGACCCCTCGTAGCCGTCGGCGTAGAAGATCGAGCAGGAGAAGTTCACCTCGAGGAAGTACAGGTCGCCGTTCCCGTCGAGGCGAAAGTCCATGCGCGCGTAGCCCACCGCGTTGAAGCCGTTGAAGACGTCGATGGCCGCTTGTTGCAGCTGTCGGACGAGCCCCTCGTCGGTGACAGGGACGTTCGCGTCGGGGTGCAGCTCCGACGTCTTGTGGGCGTACGTCTTGAAGCGAGGCTCGCTGTCGAAGACCCATTCCACCGGGCGGAAGGCGCGCACCTGCCCGTGCGCCTCGGGATCGGAGATGACCAGGCAGGTGAGCTCGCGCCCGTCGATGTACTGCTCGACCAGGAGTTCGGGATAGTCGGGAAGGGTCTCCGCGACCTTGGCGCGCAGCTCGTCGACGGTCCATACGCGCGACCGGGCATCGATGCCCAGCGAGTCGCCGGCGTGCGCCGGCTTGACGAAGAGCGGGAAGGTGAGCGTGCGGGCCACCTGCTCCACCTGGTCGAGGCTCGTCACCACCACGTGCGGCGACGTCTTCACCCCGGAGATGTGGGCGATGTACTTCATCAGGACCTTCGGCGGATCGTACAGCTCCGCGTTGGGCCCGGTGTAGGGGAGCCCCAACCGGTCGAGCGAGTGGACGACGTCGATCGACGGGATGTCCCAGTCGAGGTAGCCCTCGATGAGATTCACGTACAGGTCGAAGCCCTGCTTCGAGAGGTCGCGCAGCTGCCGGAAGGTGGTCAGCTTGTTGATCGCGACGTGGTGCACCTCGTGCGGCGCGAGGATCGCCGTGAGGTTGCGCGACGGGTCGTAGTTCCCGTAGTCGATGTCCGACCGGGAGTAGTCGGGCTGCAGGACGCAGATCTTCACGCCCGGCTCCGCATGCGTCGCATGCTCACGAGGCGAGCCGGACCTGTGCCTCTGCGTGACGCAGTGCCTCGTGCAGGATCGCCTGCACAACGGCCGCGTACGTCGTCCCAGCAAAGCGGATGACGGCGCCGATGGAGGTGATGTTCTCGTCCTCCGACAGCCCGCACTGCGCGTTGACCTCGAGCACGAGGAGGTCGCCGGTGCGTGCGTCCATGCGCAGGTCCACGCGACCGTAGCCGGTGCCGCCCACGGCCTCGTACGCGGCCCAGCTCACGTCGTGGAGGCGCTCGCGCAGCTCGGCGGGGGCCGGCGCGTACTGCCAGAGATCCTCGCCCGCTCCCACGGGCGCTTCGCGCTCGTAGAACTCCCACAACCGATCGAACGAGAGGAAGCGCTCGGTGGGCGGGAGGTTGCGGTTGAAGACCCGCTCCACCGCCGGATAGACGATCGCCTGGTCGTAGGCGCGCGCATTGCCCACGATGAAGGTGGTGAACTCGGGGCCGTCGACAAAACGCTCGACGAAGAGCCCGCCCTCGGCCAGCGACCAGCCATGCACCCCTTCACGGAGCGTGGCCAGCTGCTCGTGGAGTTCACGCGGGGTGGAGACGACGTTCTTGCAGCCGATCCCCATCGAGCCGGCGGAGACGGCCGGCTTGAGGATGATCGGGGCGGGGATGCGCGAGAAGATCCCCGGGACGCGCTTGGCGGTGGCGGGGATCACTTCCCACGGCGACGTGGGGACGCAGGCGGCTTCGAAGGCCGACTTCATCGTGATCTTCGACGTGGTGATGTCGTAGAAGTGCTCGTCCGCCCCGGTGTAGGGGAGTCCGCTCTGGTCGAGGTAGCGCACGACCGAGAGCCCGGGACAGCCGTTGATCTCATCGCCGTCGCACAGGTTGAAGACGACCGGACGACGGTCGCGCGACTCGGCGGGGATGCGGTCGATGACGTCGCGAAAGGACGCCATCGTCACCGGTTGCCATCGATACTCGAGGTCGAGCGCCGCGAAGGCGCGATCGAACTCCGCCTCGCCGGTGCTGAAGTCGTAGTAGTACTGGATCGTGGGGTCGTCGCTTTCGACGAGCGGGACGAGCACCCAGACGAGGAGCGGGGCAGAAGCGCGATCGCCAACACGGTCGTTGGCGATCGCGCCGCGCGCATTCGCACGTCGCTTACGGAATCCCGATGGTGATCGCCTCAATGGCGCACGGGGGCTCAGAGCAGCACGCGCCGACTTCGTCTTCCGGATGGCGCGGCGCAGGAAACGAGGGGCCCGGAGTTGACGGGCGACAGTATCGCGCATGAAACGCGTTTCGTCGAGCGTGAATTTCACTCGAATGCCTGCGTGTGCGTTGCAGCGGCCGCGCGCACCCCGTCGCGTTGCGTGCGCCGTGCGCTCTGCGCACGCGACCAACGACGGGCTATCGCGTCAGCGGTGCGAGCTTCACGAGCCCGTTGAGCATGTCCGACGCGAAGAGCGCCGTCCCGGTGAAGTGCACCCCCCACACGAACGCTGCCCCCGCATCGAGCGCCCCGGTCGCCTTGAGGCGCCCCGCGAGCCGCATGTCACACCGCCCGTCAGCCGCCTTCTGCAGGAGGGTGCACGTCCCGATGTTCCCGCTGATGTCGAGCGCTTGCACCCCGCCGTTGTAGTACGCCGCGTAGAGGATGCCGCGCGCCTCATCGACCGAGAAATTGTGCGTGCCGGCGCCCGGGACGTTGAAGAACGCCACCTCTTTCGGCTGCGACAGGTCGGAGATGTCGATCACGTGGATATCGCCTGAGGACGACGAGAAGAGCGTCGCCGCCCCTTCCTGCCCGATGAAGGCGTAACGCTTGCTGTTGGTCGCCGGGTCGTGGAACCACCAGATGTTGTGCACCTCCCCGTTCTTCGTGACCAGGCGCCCGACCTCGGTTGGGTTCTGCAGCGTCCCGCCCTTGCCCCCTCCGCCGATGTCCCAGATCACGACGCCGTCGTTCCAGAGCGCGGTGAACAGGAGCCCGTCGCGCACGTAGACGTCATGGATGAACGGATTCCCCATGTCGCGAGACATCACTTCGCGCGGGTTGGCCGGGTCGCTGAGGTCGACGATCATCAATCGCGACGGATGCGCCGAGGCGCTGTTCACCGAGAGGAAGGCGTACAGCTTCCCGTTGAGGCGCTGCAACTCGGTGGTGTGCACGCCGCGCTGGATGTTGGGCGAGGTGAACCGGGCGAGCGCACGTGGCTTGGTGGGAGTGGTCAGGTCGTAGATCTCCACCGATCCCGGGGCCAGCTCGGTGGGAAAGACGAGCAGCTTGCCGTCGTCGCTCACCTGCACGTCGCCGGTGGTGCGAACCGAGCCGCTACCCTGCACCGGCGGGACTATGACCGAGTCGACGAGCGTCGGCGCCCCCTTCACGTCCCAGATGAAGATCGCGTTTCCCGTCACCGCGGGATTGCCGCGTGATCCCCACGTGCTCGTGTACGCGTAGTCGCCATGGACCCACACTTCGGCGGTGTAGCGATTGGTGAGCGCGCCGCGCCCGCTCACCGTGATCGTGGTCGGCGTGACCGGGTCGGGGACCGGGGGGACGGGGGTGACGGGGGTGGCGGGGCCATCATCCCCTCCGCAGGCCATGGCGAGGACGACGGCGGCCGCGACGGAGGCGTGGCGAACACGGGTGCCTGACGAGCGAGGGGGCATGAAGCGCGGGGCAGAAGACGGGAGACGGGTGGGACGCGACAATGACCTCAGCCGCGTCCCAGCTGGGCAGCACCGTAGCGACCAAAGCGTGGGCGCATCACGCCGGCGTGCAGTCGTATACCAGCGGACCACATCCAGAGTTGCGAGGCGTCGTAGAAAACCTCGGGATCGAGCGCCGTGGGGTGCGTCGTGGCGCGCGGGCGCAGCCAGGCTCCTTCGGCAAACGGCGTCAGCTGCAGCCGCCCCCATCGCACCGGGGGGGCGCCGACGTTCACCGTCACGATGTGCCAGCGCGTGCGGCCGAGGATGTTGAAGTCGAGCAGCGGGCGCACCGAGCGATACGGGTCGTCGAGGCGATCCTCCTCGGGGCGTTCGGTGCGTTCGACGCGGGCCGACAGTTCGACCCCCTCGAGCGCCACCATCCCCTCGGCCAGCCACGACGAAAACGAAAAGATGTCGGCCTTTCGCGCGTTGCCCTCGCGCGTGCGCCCCCACTCGGCCATCGCGTACCGCAGCGTGCCTGTGGGGCGCACGAGACGCAGCGACGCGGCTTCCTTGCGCTGGTCGAGCCCCTCACCGGTGGCGAACTCCGGCGACTGCACGTGCGCGGCGCTCGCGGAGAGCTCGACGCCGAGCGGGGTGAGGGCGGTGAGGCGCGCGGCCCACGAGTCCATCGCGCGTCCGGCGTTCGGCCAGTCGGAGGGCCCTTCGGGCTCGTCGCCGTTGAAGCGTGCGACCTCGAGGGCGACGGGCGCCAGGCGCAGCGTGCCGACGACGAGCACGCGCTCCATCACCTGCGCGATGTGGTGGTTGACCGGGTACTTCACGAAGGGGCGCACCATCGGGTCGTCGCTCCCGAAGGGGACGAATCCCTTGCCGGCGAAGAGCGACGTGGCCATGGGGCCGCGCGTCGCCATCCCCCCGAGCATCACCTCGTGCAGGTAGGTGTGCGGGTGTCGGCGGTCGATGAAGCCCTCGCCGTAGCCGCCCGGGTTGAGCTCGCCGCGACCGAGCGTCCACCCTTCGAGGTTGAGCGTCCCCACCGCCTGCAGCCGTCCACCCGCCAGCTGCACATTGCCGAACAGCATGGGCTGCGTGAGGTAACCCTCGGTGGCGGTCCGACCGAATGCAGCGGGTTGGGCGCGCGTGCCGAGGGCGATGGCCATGGCGCCGGCACTCCACCGGCGCGCGCTATCGGCGTGCGATGTCCCGGCGTGGTGCGTGTTAGGGTGCTGCGCGTTGAGCGCGCACGGGGCCACGAAGGAGGCCACGGCCCCGACGAGGGCAACGCGTCGCGCGACAGACTGCGTAACACAGTGCGCAACGCGGCCGCGTGCCGGTTTGCGGCTCACGCACGGCACGCGGCCTTCTCGTCGTTCGGGACGGGTGGGGCCGAGCCTAACGTTTCTCGTTCGCGGCGGCCGGGGCGGTGGCGCTGTCCTTCGACGTCGCGCTGTCCTTGGCCGCGCTGTCGGTCGCCGTCGGCGCCGACTCCACGAGGCGCGCGGTGCGGATGAAGTCGAGCTTGGGGAACTCCTTCTCCAGGTACGTGTTCCCCTGCCGCATGAGGCGCATCTGGTCGGGGCCGAAGCCCGCCGGCGGGCCGTCGCCGTAGCCAGCATAGAGCGAGTCGACCACCGCCATCCCCTCGATCACCTCGCCCACCGGCGCGAAGTCCATGTCGTCGAGCATGCGGTTGTCGACGAGGTTGATGAAGACCTGCGTCGTGCGCGTCCCCGGGCCGCCCATGGCGAACGACATGCGACCGCGCGTGTTGCTCTGCGCGACGGAGTCGTCGGGGATGGCGAGGTTCTCCCAGGCGGCGTTGACCGCCGGGTCGCCGTGCACGCCGAACTGCACCATGAAGCCGGTGACGGCGCGGAAGAAGCGCGTGTTGTCGAAGAAGCCGCTCTGCACGAGCGAGTACAGCCGATCGACCCCCTTGGGAGCCCAGGCGCGATGTGCCTCGAGGACAAAGGCCCCCTTGCTGGTCTCGAAGCGCACGCGGAACGAAGGCGGCGCCTCGGCGGACGAGGCGGGGGGGAGCCCGACATCGGAGGCTCCCTTGGACGCCGACTTGCCGTCGGTGCCGCAGGCGGTGGTCAGGAGCGAGGCGGAGGCGAGGAGCAGGGCGGTGCGACGGACAGAACGCAGCATGACGAGACCTGGCACGAGCAGATGGAGTCGAAGTCCCCGCGAAGTCGGGGAGAGGTGAACGGCTGTGACGAACAACGGTTGGTCGGGCGAAATGGTGTCGAGGAGCGCGCTCTCTCGCCCGGCGTTGGGGTCAGCGTAGCGCCCGTGCGTCGAACCGCGCGATGCGCCCGCCGCTCCCCGAGGCGAAGAAGATACCATCGCGGGCGGCGCGCACCGCGTGATATCCGACGCCGTCGAAGGGGGTCCACTGCATCCCGCCGTTGCGCGAGATGTCGCTCCCCTTTGGCCCCACCGCGATCCCGACGGGTGAGCCGCGGCTGGAGAGAAAGAAAGCGACACCCGAGCGATAGCCGGCAGGCGGATTGGGGGTGATCAGGCGCCACTGGGTGCCGTTGAGCGTGGCCGCCGCGTTGGCACGCGTGGAGTCGTCCTGCGCATAGTGCCCACCGACCACCATGAGCCCCTGTCCCGGGATCTCGGCGACCGAGAAGATCCCCGCCGACGATTCCCCCGAGCGGATCGGCGTGTCGTACGCGATCCACTCGCGGCCGCGGTTGATGCTGCGGTGCAGGCGCGCCACGGCGCCGCCGGTTCCGATCCACGCGACCATCTCGTCGCCCCCGCCCTGCAGGAGCAGCGAACTCCCGCTGGCGGCAAAGGCCGCTTCGCCCGGTGCCGCGACGGGGCGCTGTTCGAGGGGCGGCTCGCGCCATGTCTCGCCGCCGTCGTTGGTGACGAGGAGGAAGAAGCGCCCGCCGATGGGGTCGCCTAACGCCATCCCGTGCTGGTCGTCCCAGAAGTCGATCGCGTCGAGGAAGACCGTCGTGTCGCTCGCTTGGTAGCGCAGCGACCAGGTGCGGCCGCCGTCCGTGGTGCGCCAGATGCGCCCGGCGGTGGCGGCGACGTGCGCCACGCGTGGGCTGCGCGCATGCACCGAGCGCAGGTCGAAGGCCGCCGCGCCGGGGATGGTGTCGAGCGACCAGGTCGCCCCGCCGTCGGTCGAGTGCACGACCGTCCCCTTGCTCCCGCTCGCCCACACGGTGCGTGAGTCCACGACGCTCAAGCCGCGCAGCGACGCCGTCGTCCCACTGTGCAGCGGGGTCCATTGCGCCGGGGCCTCACGGGCGGCGAGGGTGACGGCGACACCGAGGAGGAGGCGACTCGTCAGGCGCTGGACCGATGGCGCGGACGACGCGGACAAGGCGGGCATGGTGAAATGGCGGGGGAGGGAGGTATCGTGCATGCGTCCCGGCGCGGCCGGCACTCCCGTAATCTCGCGCGCTGGCGAGCGGGGGCAACCGGCGACCACCCGCGTCGTGCCGTGACTCGGCGCGATGTGATTCGGGGCGCAGTGGCACCGCGCTCGATGGCGTGGTGCCACCGTGCACCGGGTCTCGGCGGGGCATCGCACGGTGCGTCGGGGGGGTGACCCGTGCCTCGCGGCGACGCACCGGTGAGGTGTCTCGCGTCGACTGCTCCACTCCTTTCACGTTCCGGTCCTCATCATGCCGTCCCTCCTTCGCACGCGGTTCCTCGTCATCGGCAGCGGTGTCGCCGGGTTGCACACGGCGTGGCGGGCTGCGGCCAACGGCGAGGTCCTCGTGCTCACGAAGCGCACGTTGCACGACAGCGCGACCTCGTACGCCCAGGGCGGGATTGCGGCGGCGCTGGGCGCCGGCGACTCACCGGAGCTGCACCGGCAGGACACACTCGCCGCCGGTGCCGCGCTCTGCGATCGCGAGGCGGTCGAGGTGCTGGTGGAGGAAGGGCCGGCGCGCGTGCGCGAGTTGCAACTGGCGGGGGCGGCCTTCGACCTCGGCACCGACGGCAAGCTCAAGCTCGGGCGCGAGGCCGCGCACTCGCGCCGGCGCATCGTGCACGCGCACGGTGATCGCACGGGGGCCGAGGTGGCGCGTACGCTCATCGAGCGCGTGCGGGCCACCAAGAGCGCGAGCGTCCTGGAGCACGCCCGCGTGCTGGAACTCATCGTCGAGAAGGGGCGCTGTGCGGGCGTGCGGGCCAGCGTGATGGGGCAGGCGGTGGAGATTCGCGCCGACGCGACCGTCTTCGCCTCGGGCGGGTGCGGGCAGATCTACCGGTACACGACCAACCCGGTCGTGGCCACCGGTGACGGCTTCGCCATTGCGCACCGCGCGGGGGTGCGGCTGGCGGACATGGAGTTCGTGCAGTTCCACCCCACGGCGCTCGACACCCCGGAAAACCCGCTCGCCCTCATCTCCGAGGCAGTGCGGGGCGAGGGGGCGACGTTGTGCAATGCCGATGGCGAGCGCTTCATGGTCGGCCGCCACAAGCTCGCGGAGCTGGCCCCGCGCGACGTGGTGGCGCGCGAGATCTTTCGCGAACGGCAGCGCACCGGCGAGGTCTTCCTTGACGCGCGCAAGATCGGCCCCGGCTTCGTGCAGCGTTTTCCGGGGATCTTCTCGCTCTGCCAGCACCGCGGGATCGATCCGCGTCGCGACCTCATCCCGGTCACCCCGGCGGCGCACTACATGATGGGAGGGATCGTCACCGACCTCGCCGGGCGCTCGTCGCTCCCGCACCTGTATGCCTGCGGCGAGGTGGCGTGCACGGGGGTGCACGGGGCCAATCGCCTCGCCTCCAACTCGCTGCTGGAAGGGCTCGTCTTTGCCGAACGTGTGGCGCGCGACATGCACTCGGCGCCGCGCACCGCCGTTCCGCGCAAGGCGGGGCAGTGGGACGTCCCGCCGCTCTTCGATCGCGGGGCCGCGCAGGTGGCGGCCGACAGCATTCGCCAGTTGATGTGGGACCACGCAGCCATCGACCGCAACGCGCGCGGGCTGCGCAAGTGCCTCAACGCCCTCAACGACATCCACGCGCGTCTCGACGAGGGGATGACCGAGGAGCGCAACATGTGCGAGACGGCGCGCCTGGTCGCGGCGGCGGCGCTGGCGCGGCGCGAGTCGCGCGGCGGGCACTATCGCAGCGATTACCCGAAGGCCAAGGGGGAGTGGCGCGGCAAGCACATCGAGTGGTGAGTCGCCGTGCGATGGTCGCGCGCGTGGATTGACGCGTCGCGCGATTGCCGCGCCCGGCGGTTTGACGCGCCGGGCGCGTATCGGTAGGTTCGCCGCATGATTCGCCCCTCGTGCGTGCGCCGGCTCGGCGCGGCGGCACTCGCGCTCTGGTTCGGCATCTTCATGGCCGAATCGGTGATGCTGGGTGCCTGCCCCATGCACGGTGGCGGCGAGGGTGGGGCGGCGCACGCGGAGATGAGCGCGGTGCCGCACGCGGCGATGAGCGCGGCGGCGCACGCGCAGGTGACGGCCGCGACGCCGGCGAGCACGGCGGGGGCCCATCTCCACCACACGGCGGCGCCTAGCGGGGACGACGCCGAGGCGCCGAAGACTCCGTCGCCGTGCGACTGCCTGGCCCAGTGCCTGGGCGGGGCGGTGGTCGCGGTTGTGCCGCCGCTCCTCACGCTTGACGTGTCGGTGGTGCAGGCGGCATCGGCCGCGGTCGTGCCGGCGGAGCGGGCACCGCGCTCCCTGGCGCCGCACCGCCTCCCCTTCGCCATCCCGCCCCCCGCGGGCGTGCGGGCAGCCTAACGACGATCCCGCGCCCGGGCCCTGCCCAGGCGTGGCGAACGCCCGCACGTCGCGCACCCGCGATGGTGCCGCGTCCCCAGCCGGGGACGACGGCGCTCGTTGCCGGCGACGGTGGGTCATCCCCCGCGTGGTGGCGGGAGGGAGTCGTTGCGAGGCGCCCGCTTCCGATGATTGGACTCGGAATCACGCCGCTCGCTCCTGTGCGCTCGCCCCATTCGTGGCGGTCGGGCGCCTTCACGTCACGCACTCCTGGACGACATGACCCCTGCATCCCTTCGCGTCGCGCGCCTGCGGGCCGTGCGCGCGCTCTCACTCGTCGCACTCGTCGCGGCGCCGGTCGGCGCCGCGCACGCGCAGTCGAGTGCATCCCAACCGGTCGCCCTGCGCTTTCGAGCGACGGTCGACAACCAGCCGTTTGCCTGCGGCCAGTCGTACTCGGGGATCGGCACCACCAAGGGGACGATCTCCGTCACCGATTTCCGCTTCTACGTGCACGACGTGCGCCTCGTCGACACGAGCGGGCGCGAGGTCGCCGTCCAACTCGACTCGGACGGACTCTGGCAGTCGAATGGCGTGGCACTGCTCGACTTCGAGGATGGGAGCGGTCCCTGCTCCAACGGCAACGCCGAGTTGCGCGACGTGGTGGTCGGCAGCGCGCCGGCCGGGAGCTACACCGGCGTGCGCTTCACGGTTGGCGTTCCGTTCGACCTCAACCACCGCGACCTCACGCAGCAGCCGTCGCCGCTCTCCCTGTCGCGTTTGTTCTGGGCGTGGAACTCCGGGTACAAGTTCATGCGCATCGACATGAAGTCCGGGCCGACGCAATCGTGGGTCCTGCACCTCGGCAGCACGGAGTGCCTCCCCACCGGGACGCCGTCGACGATTCCCACCAAGTGCGCGTGGGGGAACCGTCCCGAGATCGCCTTCGCATCGTTTGACCTGTCGCGCGATGTCGTCAACCTCGACCTGGCCGCGATGCTGCGGACGGCGAACGTCTCGGTGAATCAGCCGAAAACGGCGATGGGGTGCATGTCCGGGCAGGCCGACTCGGACTGCGCCCCGGTCTTCGCGGCGCTAGGGCTCCCCTTCGGCACCGCCAAGGGTGGGGGACAGTGGGCCTTCTCCGTGGCACGCGGCGGTGGGGCGGCGGGCAACGCTCCGGCTGCCGCCCGGTGAGTCCCGTGTCACGCGCGCACACGTTGCGGCTGGCGGCGATCGTCGCGCTCGTGGGGTCGGGCGTCGCCGTCGCCAGTGCGCGACCGCCGATCGCTCGGCCGCGCGCGGTGTCGACCGCGGTGGCCGACTACGAGTGGCGGCTCCCTCCCGGCTTTCCGCGTCCGCGCGTTCCCGCCGACAACCCGATGTCGGAGGGGAAGGTCGAGCTCGGGCGGCGCCTGTTCTACGACCTGCGCCTCTCGGGGAACCAGACCTTCAGCTGCGCCTCCTGTCACCAGCAGGCGCGCGCCTTTGCCGATGCCCTGCCACGCGGCGTCGGCTCCACCGGCGAGGTGCATCCGCGTGGCAGCATGTCGTTGGCCAACGTGGCGTACTCCCCGGCGCTCACGTGGGCCAATCCGAACATGAAGCGCCTCGAACAGCAGGCGCTCGTCCCCATGTTCGGCGAGTCGCCGGTGGAACTCGGCCTGGCCGGGAAGGACGACGAACTGCTCGCCCGCCTGCGTGGCGACGCCGAGTACCCACGCCTGTTCGCCGAGTCGTTCCCGAGCGATGCGGCGCCGATCTCGCTGGTGAACATCACGCGTGCCCTCGCCGCCTTCGAGCGCACGCTCATCTCCGGCAACTCGCCGTACGATCGCTTCGAGCGCGGCGACACGTCCGCGCTGTCACCTGCCGCCCGGCGTGGCGCGCAGGCCTTCTTTGGCGAGACGCTGGAGTGCTTTCACTGCCACGGCGGATTCAACTTCACCAACACCGTGGACTTCGTCGGGAAGGGGTTCGTCGAGGTCGAGTTCCACAACACCGGCCTGTACAACCTCCGGGGGACCGGCGCCTATCCGGCGGATAACCCCGGGCTCAAGGAACACAGCGGCGACCCCGCCGACATGGGGAAGTTCAAGGCACCGACGCTGCGCAACATCGCGGTGACCGCTCCCTACATGCACGATGGATCGGTCCGCACGCTTGCGGAGGTGATCGCGCACTACGCAGCCGGCGGTCGCACCGTGCACGCCGGGCCCAACGCCGGCGTCGGTCGTCGCAATCCGTACAAGAGCGGCTTCGTGAAGGGGTTCACGCTCACGCCGCGCGAGCGCGCCGACCTCCTCGCCTTCCTCCACTCGCTCACCGATTCGTCCTTCCTCGCCGATCCACGATTGGCGAATCCCTTCGCCCGTCCGGCGGTCCCAGGCGCGGCCCATGCGGCGCCGAGTGGCGCACCGTCTCGTGACAGGTGATAGTCTTCAACGCCTCACCCCCTCATCCAATGATTCCGACCTTTCGTACTGTATCGCGCGTGGCCACGACGCTCGGCCTTTCGCTCGCCGGCCTGCTGGCGGTGTCGCTCCCGATCCGCGGCGCCATTCCATCCGCGAACGCGGCCGCGCTGGCCCCGGACGCGGCGTCGAGCGACGCCCCGTTCCATCTGCGACTCGAGAAGTCCGAACCGTCCAAGGGGGCGGTGCTCGACGCATCGCCCACCGTGATCCGGCTCTTCTTCTCGCTCCCGCCCGAGATGGCGGTGACCGCGATCAAGCTCTCGGATGCGGCCGACAACGCCATCACGCTCTCCGCGCCGCGACGCGGGGCCGGGGCCAAGGACCCCGTCGAGGCTGACGTGAAGCAGGCGCTCGCCGCGGGAACGTACACGGTCTCGTGGAAGACGTCGTCGAAGGACGGTCACCCGATCAAGGGCGACTTCACCTTCACGGTCAAGTCCGCGGGCAACTAGCGGGTGATGGCGCTCCTCGTCGGCGAGACGGCGCAGGCGGTCGTTCGCGCGCTGCTCTTCGCCGGGATCATGGGGGTCGTGGGCGGGACGCTCTTCGCGTACCGCCTCGCCCCCGCGTTCGATGGGGAGGCGCTTCAGGCGGAGGCGCGCGTGGGAGCGAAACGCGTGTTGCGCCTGGCGGGTGTGCTCCTGTCCATCGTCGTCGCCTGGCGTCTCGTGCAGCAGGCCGCCGCGTTTGCCGATGCCCCGGAGCTGTGGCGGTCGGCGGTCGGGTTGGTCATCACGAAGACGACGTGGGGCACGGGGTGGCTCGTCCAGGCCGTCGCCGTTCCGCTCGTCCTCGCCTCGGCGCTGCGCGAGCAGCCGCCGGGCGGCGTGGCGCCGTTCACGTTAGGCGCCGGGCTGCTCGCGCTGGCCGCCTCGCCGGCGCTCTCGGGGCACGCGATCGGGGCGCCGCGCCTCGCCACCGTCGCAGTGGTCCTCGACACGGTGCACGTCGTCGCCGCCGGCGCGTGGCTCGGGACGCTCGCCGTCGTGGCGTGGGTCGCCCTCCCCCTCGCACGACGCGCCCCCGACGGCACCATGCTGCGCGTGCTGGCGCGCTTCTCTCCCATCGCTCTCGCCAGTGCGGCGGCCCTCGCCGCGAGCGGTGTCTTCGCGTCGTGGCTACATCTCGAGTCGCTGCAGGCGCTGTGGTCCACCGACTACGGCATGATGCTCGTCCGAAAGCTCGTGGTCCTCGCCGGCGTGGCCGTCACCGGAGCCTACAACTGGAAAGTTGTCACGCCGCGGCTCACGACCGCTGCCGGGTTGCCGTCGCTTCGCCGGTCGGTGGCCATCGAACTCTCGCTCGCCGTCGTCCTGGTCGCGATCACGGCCGTTCTCGTCGCCACCCCCCTGCCGGCCGAGGGGTAGCGCTCGGCGCGGGGGGCCGCGTCGCACGACGGGCTCGGTTCTCGCGACGGCCCGCGGCTCCGTGGTCATCGGCACCGCTGGGCGACTAGATTGCCGCCCATGACTCCCGCGTCGCCTCTTCAGTCCACGACCGAATCCGCCCGCGATCTCGCTGCGCGCATCCGCGCCCTGGCAAGCGAGAAGCGCGCCGTGATCCTCGCCCACAACTACGAGCGCCCCGAGGTGCAGGACATCGCCGACTACGTCGGCGATTCGCTCGGGCTCAGCCGCGAAGCGGCGCGTACCGATGCCGAGGTGATCGTCTTCTGTGGCGTGCACTTCATGGCCGAGACGGCCAAGATCCTCTCGCCCGGCAAGACGGTCCTCCTCCCCGATCTCGGCGCCGGCTGCTCGCTCGCCGATACGATCACGGCCGCCGAACTCATCGCATGGAAGCGGGAGCACCCCAACGCCGTCGTCGTCAGCTACGTGAACACCACGGCGGCGGTGAAGGCCGAGACCGACTACTGCTGCACGTCGGGCAACGCGGTGGACGTGATCAACGCGATCCCGGCCGACCAGGAGATCCTCTTCCTCCCGGACATGTTCCTCGGCGCCCATGTGCGTCGCGTGACCGGGCGCGACAACATCCACGTGTGGATGGGGGAATGCCACGTGCACGCCGGGATCACTCCGCAGTCGCTGGCCCGCCAGCGGGCTGAGCATCCGGGGGCCGAGGTGCTGGTGCATCCGGAATGTGGCTGCTCCACGAACGTGCTCGAAGCGATGTCGGCCGGGGCGATTCCTAACGAGGGAGTCCAGGTCCTGTCGACCGAGGGGATGATCCGGCGTCCGGGGATCTCCCACGCGACGTCGTTCATCGTCGCCACGGAAACGGGGATCCTTCACCGGTTGCGCCGGGCCAATCCCGACAAGACGTTCGTCGCGGCGAGCGATCGCGCGGAGTGCCAGTACATGAAGATGACGACGCTCCCCAAGCTGCTGCATGCGCTCGAACGGATGCAGCACGAGATCACCGTTCCGGACGATGTGGCGGCGCGCGCGCGGCTGGCGCTGGAGCGGATGGTGAGCATCGGCGGAAGCCAGGCCGCGCATCAGGCGCCGCCCGGGATACTGGGCGAGTAGCCGGAACGGAGGAGCGGGGCCGCCGTTTGATGCCGCGGCCATCGGGGTGCCATCGGGAGGACCAGGAACCTGCACCGGGGGAGAACGCGATGTCGATGCACGAAGACCCCGTGACGCCGCCACGCCGTGTCACGCCGCTGGATACGCCAAGCATCGATCGGCGGACGGTGCTGCGCTTCCCGCTGCACGAGACGCAGGTCGCGGCCCTGGTGCGCAGCGCCCTCGAGGAAGACGGCGCCTTCAACGACGTTACCACCATTGCCACGGTCCTCAGCGACCGGCGCGCGCGCGCCCGACTGGTGGCGCGCGAAGCCGGCGTGGTCGCCGGGCTCGCGCTGGCGATCGAGGCGTTCCATCAGCTCGACGACAAGGTGTCGATACGCGTCGATGCTGAGGACGGGACGCGGGTGGCGCGCGGCGACTCGATCCTCTTCCTTTCGGGGCATGCACGCGGCTTGTTGTCTGCCGAGCGGGTGGCGCTCAACTTCCTGCAGCGCCTGTCGGGCGTGGCGACGCTCACGGCGCGCTATGTGGACGCGGTGAAGGGGACGCGTGCCCGCATCCTCGACACGCGCAAGACGACGCCGGGGTGGCGTGCGCTCGAGAAGTACGCCGTGCGCTGTGGTGGCGGGGTGAACCATCGCCTCGACCTCTCGTCGGCGGTCCTCATCAAGGACAACCACCTCGTGGCAGTCGAGGGAGACGTGGGCGTCGCCATCCGCCGCGCGCGCGACCTGGTCTCGGCATCGGCCACCGTCGAAGTGGAGTGCGAGACGATCGCCCAGGTGAAGGCCGCCCTCGAGGCGCGCGCCGACATCATCCTGCTGGACAACATGTCGAACGACGAGATGGCGGCGTGCGTCACGCTTGTCGATGCCCGTGCCATCGTCGAGGCATCTGGCGGCGTGAACCTGGATACCGTGCGTGGCATCGCGCAGACGGGGGTCGATCACATCTCCGTGGGTGCGCTCACGCACTCGGCGCCGTCGATGGACCTCGCGCTCGACTTCGAGTAGAGCGTTCGCGCTCCATCCCAGTCCCGCGCCATGCCTGACGAGCCCCGCCCCATCCCGGGCGCCGAATGCTGCCCGGTCTGCGGCTCCGAGAAGCTGCAGGAGCTGCGCTGCAAGGTCATCTGCCTCAACTGCCGGACGATCCTGCAGAGCTGCGCCGACTTGTAGTGACATGGCGGTGCGCGCCCCGTTAGGCGAACACCGCGACACGACATGGGGCCGTCACGAGAAGCGCCCCGAGATCGCGTAGATCTCGGGGCGCTTCGTCACCTCGGTAGGCGTGGAACCGGGTGGGTCGTGCCGATCAGGGGTTCACCGTGACCGGAACGTTGGTCGTTCCGCTGCCGAAGGAGACGGAGATCGTCGTCGTGCCGGCGACCAACCCCGTCACCATCCCCGACGACGAGACCGTCGCCACGGAGGATTGGAACGACACGAAGGTCGGCGGGCGCGTGGCCCGCAGGATGTTGCCGCTGCCGTCCTTCAGCACCCACGTGAGCTGCACGTTCTGTCCGACCGAGACCGTGATCGGATTGGGCGACACCGTCACCGTCGCTACCTGCGCCGCCACGACCTTGAGCGTGTTGCTCGTCACCTGGTCGAGCGTGAGGTTGATGTTCGCCGTCCCGGCGGTCACGGCCGAGACCACGATCCCCGTCGCCACCGTGGCCACCGATGCAATCGGCGAGTTGTCGTTCAGGATGCCGACGACGCGACCGGTCATCGAGGGGATCACCGCGCCGGTCGAGTCGCGCATCGCCGGGTTGTACTGCTTGGGCGTGTCGCCCACGACCAGCGTATCGGTGGTCGGCGTGAACGTAACCGAGAGGACGGGGACCAGCGTGACCGTCACCTGCAATGCGGGCGACGAGCGTCCGTCGATGTCGGCGGTGATCGTCGTCGTCCCCACCCCGACGCCCGTGATCAACCCGCTCGCCGAGACGCTGGCGACGGTCGGGTTGTTCGTGAACCAGTTGGCCGTCTTGCCGGGGATCGGTTGGTTCTGGTTGTCCAGCGCCTGCGCGCTGACCTGCACCGACGTGCCCACGCGGAGCAGCTGCGGATTGGACGGCGTCAGTCGTACCGACGACACTTGCGGCGACACGTTGGCCACGGCGTCGTTGGACTTCACGCCATCGACCGTCACGCTGATGCGCGCCGTCCCTGCCCCCGTCCCCGTGACCACGCCCGTGTTGTTTACCGTGGCCACGATCGAGCTGCTCGACAGCCACACGACCTGCCGGTTCGCCAGCGACGTCACGACCTTCCCGGCCGAGTCGATGACGGTGAGCGTGAGCTGGCGGGTGAGCCCAGTCCCGAGCGCGAAGTTGTCCGGATCGATCGTGACCGTCTTGGCCGGCACCTCCGACACGTTGACGGTGAGCGACGCCGTGCGCAGTTCGATCTCGGCGGTGATCGTCGCCGAGCCGACTGCGAGGGCGGTGACGACCCCCTGCTGGCTCACCGAAGCGACCGTGGGGTTGTTGGTGAACCAGGTGACGCTGCGGCCGGTGAGCACCCCTCCGGTCGCGTTGCGCGGCGTCGCCGTGATTTGCAGCTGACCGCCGACGCGCATGATCTGCGCGACGGGGGGATTCAGTGTCACCCCGGCGACCGCTTCACGCGCCACCGTCACCACCACCGCGGCCGACTTTCCCTCGACCGACGCCGTGATCGTCGACGTCCCTTCGGTCACAGCGGTCACCAGCCCCGTCGTGCTCACCGAGGCGATGCTCGGGTTGGACGCCGAGTAGGTCACGGTCCGACCGCTGATGGACGAGCCGTCGGCCGCCACCAGCGTCGGGGTGATCTGGCGCTGGTTGCCGGTGTTGAGCGTGAAGTCGCCCGTGTTGAGCTGCACCCGGTCGACCGGGGCGATGATCTTCACCGTTGCCTCGATGAATCGACCGTCGGATGTCGCGCGGAACAGCCCGAGCCCGATCGTCTTCCCCGCCACGACCCCCGTGGTGGGGTCGACCGTGAAGACGGTCGGCGCCGAGGAGGTGTAGGTGATCTTGCGCCCGTCCTTGATCTCCGTGCCGTTGAGGTCGAAGAGCGTGATGGCGAACGGATTGGCGGACGTCGTCTGCCCCGTGTAGAACGAGTCGACCTGCGGGAGGATGCGGAGCGAGGCCAGGGCGATCGGCGGGATGCTCTCGGTGCAGCCCGCAGCGCCCAACCCGGCGACGGCCAGGAGCGCCGCGGAGAGGAGGCGCGAACGGCGCGTGCGGGCACGCAGGGATCGGTCGAAGTCGGAGGTGTGCATTCGATCGGACGGAGTGATGATCCCGGGGGTGGAATCTTGGGGTGGAAGTCGATCGGCGCCCTTGTGCGACACCGAATCGCGCCTCCGCCCCCGACCTCGGGTGAGTATAGCTGGACCGCCCCCCTCGACCATCGCCGAGGTGTGGCAATCTGCTACCCCCTTACGGACGAGCAGGTTGCCGGACGGGATACCGCATTGGAGCAAGCGCGGTGCCAGACCCGGAAAGCTCTGCCGGTTACCGGATCGCCTCGAGCTGGGCGGTGAGCACCGCGGGGTCGCTCGTCGGGACGTCGCAGCGGGCACGTTGGCACACATAGGCCGTCGCTCCCCCCGCAGGCGCGCTCCGCGCATGCAGCAGCGGGAAGGGACTCTCAGGCGTGGGGACGCCGCCGGCGAGGACCAGCGAAGGGAGGTACTGTCCCGCCACCACCTCGCGAAGCGAACGGAACGAGGCCGACTCCTCGTCGCCCACGAGCACCACCTCTGTGGCTCCATACAACGCCATGTCGGCCACCCCCAACAGGTGCCCGAAGGCCGAGGGGTGCCGCTCGAGCGCGCTCGATACCGAGCGACAGGCCGCGAGCGCGAGCGACTCCCCGCGCCCCTCGCCCGTCATGACCGAGAGCCGCATCAGGAGATCGGCCATCAGCGAGTTTCCGCTCGGCGTCGCGTTGTCGGTCACGTCGCGAGGCCGGGTGATCAGCGCCTCATGGTCGTTGGCCGTGTCGTAGAAGCGGCCGCTCGCCGGGTCGAAGAAGCGCGCGATCGCCACGTCGGCGATCGCCATCGCGTCGCCCAACCAGGACGCGTCGAAGGTGAGTGCGTAGAGGTCCAAAAAGCCCAGCGCTACCGCCGCGTGGTCCTCGAGGAAGCCGAACGGCTTCGCCTCGCCGCTGCGCCACGATCGCGCGACGCGTCCGTCCCGCACCATGTGCTCGCGCAGAAACGCCCCGTTGCGCAGGGCGAGCGCCCGGAGCTCCGCATCTCCGAGGATACGCGCGCCGTCGGCGACGGCGCGCAGCATCAACCCGTTCCAGGCGGCGATCACCTTGTCGTCGAGCGACGGCCAGGGACGGCGCGAGCGTTCGGCGTACAACGTGGTGCGCGCGCGCTCGACGACCCGGTCGAGCTCGTGCAGCGAGAGCCCATGGCGTCGCGCCACGACCGACGGGTCGACGGCAACGTGCAGGATCGTGCGCCCCTCGAAGTTTCCGCCGCGTCGTACCCCCCAGTACTCGCGCACGATCTCGGCGTCGCCTCGCAGGAGCGACTCCACCTGGTCGTCACTCCACAGGTAGAACGTCCCCTCGTGCCCCTCGCTGTCGGCGTCGAGCGATGAGTAGAAGCCCCCCTCGGGCGAGGTCATCTCGCGGGTGAGCCAGGTGAAGAGCTGTCGCGTGGTGCGCCGGACCTCGGGTTCCCCCGTCGCCTGCCAAAGGTGAAGCCCCAGGCGAGCGAACAGGGCGTTGTCGTACAGCATCTTCTCGAAGTGCGGCACCAGCCACCGCTCGTCCACGCTGTAGCGATGAATCCCGCCCCCCACCTGGTCGTGGAGCCCCCCGCGTGACATGGCGCTGAAGGTGCGCCGCGCGATGTCCAGCGACTGCTCGGTCCCGGTGCGCGCCCAGTGTCGCAGGAGGAAGTCGAGCGACATCGACGGGGGGAACTTGGGCGCAGCTCCAAACCCGCCGTGCTCGGCGTCGAAGCTGCTGGCCAGCGCGCGCGCGGCGCGGTCGAGGGTGGGACGCGCCAGCTCGCCCGCGGCGCCGCCCAGCCGGTTCCCCCCCTCGAACAGCTCGCGCAGCTGGCTCGTGGTGCTCGCCACCGAATCGCGTTTGTGCCGATACGCGTCGCTGATCGAGAGCAGCAGGCGCTTGAACGACGGCATCCCGTGGCGCTCGACCGGGGGGAAGTACGTCCCGCCGTAGAACGGCTCGCCGGCCGGCGTGAGGAAGACCGTCATCGGCCATCCGCCGTGCCCGGTCATCGCCTGCACCGCCTGCATGTAGATGCTGTCCAGGTCCGGTCGCTCCTCGCGATCGACCTTGATGCAGACGAAGTGCTCGTTCATCAGCGCCGCCGTCGCCTCGTCGGCAAACGACTCGTGTTCCATCACGTGGCACCAGTGACAGGCCGCGTAGCCAATGGAGAGCAGGATCGGTTTGTCCTCGGCGGCCGCTCGCGCCAACGCCTCGGCTCCCCAGGGGAACCAGTCGACCGGGTTGGAGGCGTGCTGGCGGAGGTAGGGGGAGGACTCGTGCTGGAGGCGGTTGGGCACTGGAAGAACGGGACGAGGACGGGAGACGGGAGACGGGAGGAAGGACCCTCGGGCGCCTCGGCGTCTTGATACGCCTGCTAAGCATACGCCGCACACCGGTTGTGCCCCAACTTCGCGCGCGGCAGCTTCCCCGCTCACCGTCGAACTCCCGTCTCCCGTCTCCCCTCTCGCGTCCCATGAGCGATCTGTTGGCCTACCTCGACTCCAACGACGCCCGTTTCCATTCCGAGCTCTTCGAGTTCCTCCGCATCCCCAGCGTGAGCGCCCGCTCCGAACACAACGCTGACGTCGCCATGGCGGCGAACTGGCTGCGCGACCAGATGCAGCGCGCCGGACTCGACGCGAGCATCCATCCCACCGACGGGCACCCGGTCGTGCTCGGCGAGTGGCGCGGCGCCGGCGCCGATGCGAAGACCATCCTGATCTACGGCCACTACGACGTGCAGCCCGCCGAGCCGCTCGAGCTGTGGGATTCGCCCCCGTTCGAGCCGACGATTCGCGACGGGAAGATCTTCGCGCGCGGCTCGGTGGACGACAAAGGGCAGCTCTACCTGCACATCAAGGCGATCGAGGCGTACCTGGCGGTGCACGGCGCGCTCCCGGTCAACGTGATCGTGCTCGCGGAGGGCGAGGAGGAGGTGGGGAGCGAGCACCTGGCGCCGTTCGTCGAGGAACACGCCGAGCGCCTCGCGTGCGACGGTGTCGTCATCTCCGACTCGGCGATGTTCGCCCCCGGGCTCCCGTCCATTCTGTCGTCGCTGCGCGGGCTGGCGTACTTCCAGATCGATGTGGATGGGCCGAGCAGCGACCTGCACTCGGGGAGCTACGGCGGGGCGGTGGTGAACCCGGCGATGGCGTTGGCGCGCATCCTGGCCACGTTGCACGACGCGACGGGGCGGGTGGCCATCCCCGGCTTCTACGATGCGGTGCGGGCGTGGGAAGAGTCGGTCCGCGCGCAGATTCGCACGCTCCCGTTCGACGAGGAAGCCTTTCGCCACGAGACCGGCGCATCGGCGTTAGGCGGTGAAGCCGGGTATTCCGTCCTCGAGCGCATCTGGACGCGCCCGACCTGCGAGGTGAACGGATTGCTGAGCGGCTACACTGGCGAAGGGGCGAAGACGGTGCTGCCGGCCAAGGCGATGGCCAAGGTGAGCTGTCGCCTGGTGCCCGACCAGGATCCCGACACGGTCGAACGGCTGCTCAAGGCGCACATCGCCGCGGTGCAGCCGGCGGGGGTGACGGTGACGGTGCGTGCGCTGCACGGCGGCAGGCCGTGGCGCGGCGAACTGGCCGGACCGCTCTTCGACGCGGGGGCCAGGGCGCTGGAGCGGGCGTTCGACCGTGCGCCGGTCATCGTGGGCGAAGGGGGGTCGATCCCGGTGGTACACGACTTCGCGCGCGTGCTCGGCGCCCCGGTGTTGCTCATGGGGTTCGGGCTTCCGGGGGAGAACGCCCACGCCCCTAACGAGTGGATGAGCGACGCCAACTTCACGGGTGGGATCCGGGCGGCGGCCTTCCTGTGGGAGGAGTTGGGCAAGGCCTGAGCGCGGGGGGGGAGCGGCTCGTGTTGCCGTGATCCCCGTCGTGTTCGCTGAGGACGCCCGGGCGTCCTCAGCGTGGGACAGCGGGGGCGGGGCGGTGGCGCGGGTTCCATCGTAAGTGGCTGATGCGCCGCACGTTATCGTCCGGCCCGGATTCGGCACCGGCTGTGCATACCATGGACTCCGTACCTCACCAGGAGCCACCATGACCCGCACCGTTGTCCGTTCCCGCCCCGTGGCGGTTGCACCTGTCGCGTCGTCGCGCCTTGCCTACGCGTCGCTCGCCCTGCTCGCCCTCGCCGCGCTCGTCCTTGTGCCGTCGCGCGCCCATGCGCAGCGCCCGAGCGTCGCGCGCCTCACGCCGTACGTCGGCTACATGACGTTTGGCGACTACATCGATGGCCCGATCGGGACGCGCATCTCCAACGCCAACTCCGCGGTGTATGGCGTGACCGGGGGGATCGACCTCACGCGCAACGTCTCG